>Ga0224512_10000167_pt1 | contig 70676 bp, 73 predicted proteins | sample SF_May12_sed_USG_4_FD_169103 | JGI IMG/M metagenome (GOLD analysis project Ga0224512, IMG submission 169103) | Sediment microbial communities from San Francisco Bay, California, United States - SF_May12_sed_USGS_13 | ecosystem: Environmental > Aquatic > Marine > Sediment | place: USA...
CGCGCATCGTTGCATTCCTGACGGCAATAGACCACAGGATCCCACTTAGCAAAGGGCCTTAACGCCGCAAAACCCGGGCGTGGCGGCTCAGGCCGCCGCGCCACTTTGATTCTTGCTAATGCTTCAGTCTTATTCTGGCGGCATTGTGCAAGAGCCAACCGTTTCCATCGCCGGAAATTCGAAACCGTCAGCTGCGTCACCTGGCAGATCAAAGTCAAAATCCGTACCGACGTATTCGACGTATACGGTCTTGCCCTTTAACTCCTCGATGAACATGAGGCCGGGCCCAGAGTCGCCGGGTTGCGGGCAGTAGAACTTGTGCTCGACTTCACCCGGTTCCAGCGGTGTCCATTCGCGGGTCATCAGGCAGTCCTCGAAATCACCGAAGTCAATCGATACCTTGGCATTGAGCCTTAACACCGCGCCCCAATCTTCGGCTTCCTCTTCCCAATATTCCTGCTGATATCGGTCACCCGACCTCGGGTTACCGAGCATGACGGTGCCTGCCTCGGCGTCGTCTTCACCCGCCAGCCACGCGCCGTCATCCGAACAAAATTCCGATTCCTCGTCTATCGACCAGGTATCTTCGCCGAAGTACCAGACATTTTGGTGCGAATCCATTGCGTAGAAATCGTGCGTATCTTCCGCCAACGTGGCCGACGACGGGTCGCATTCTTCGCTTTCCCACTCCTGGTCGCGAACAATCAGCGTGGTGTAAGTCTCACCGTCGATCTCAATCAAATTGGTATCGTACGTAACGGCCAGCTTGTTGTACTCGCAACCGTCTTCCGTTTCTGCCATGTAGGCGAATGTGGCACCCGTTGGCAACGGCCAGTATTTGTTACTAATGTCCGTCGTAAATTCACCAGGAGCCGGCAACGGGACTTCCACCGTCGTCGCCATCGCGCTACCGCCGGCGATACCCATCGTGATCGCCGCGGTAATAACAGCGATAAAACGATTCTTACTTGTCTTGTTCATATCTGTTCTCCCTGACACATGGATAAAGCACTCGCCGTTTCTCCTTCGGCGAATTTCTGTGCTTCTATTCATTAGACGGGGGTGCGACAAGAATCGGTCGTTACATTACTTCATGCTGCTTGCTTGCCCAGGCCGCTTTAGGTCAAGAGCAGGCCCTGATGGCCTTGCTATCTGTTTTCACCAAGACCATCGCCTGTTCCGCCGCATCGAAGTTACCCTCCGATGTGGCGAAGTCATACGGATCGATCGCCGGGCTTACGGCTGGCTGCGGACGCTCCGAAGCCATGCGGTGAGCGGTTCCCACTCGGACCAATCGGGCCAGGCGAGGTACTCGGGTAACTCAAATATACCGATGCCGCGCGTATAGGCACGAACGTAGTTCTGGGCTTCGCGCAGTGCCGCGACGTACGGCACTCGAGCCTTTGTCAGGTACTCGTCGAGATCGCCATAGATAAGGGTGTTGTCGCGGACGCGGTTAGCGATCGCAGCGATTTTGACCTGCTTGCGCTCTACCTTGTGGACGCCCTGCAATTCCTTGAGAAATGTCGACGTGGCCTGCATGTCGATGGTCGACGGTAAAACCGGCACAACGATAGTCTCGGCGTGCTTGACGAGATCTGTCAATTCCTTGCCATGGGATCGCGCCGGCGCATCGGCGACCATGATGTCAATGTTGCGAGGAGCATGCCGAAGCCCGTCCTCAAAGGCTGCAACAGCAGCTATCGTCGGTCGGTTGTCGGGACGCCTCTCGAGCCAGTCGAGGCTCGAACGCTGTGGATCGTAGTCAGCGAGTCCAACACTCGCGCCTTCATTCGCAAAATACGATGCAATATTAGTAGCAATTGTGCTCTTGCCACAGCCGCCTTTCGCATTCAAAACCATTATGTGCCGCATGACCACTCCTCAAGGGCAATGTTGTTATAAGTTTTATGTAAACTACAGCCGCCGACATCAAATGTCCATCCGTCGTACTTGAGTTTTATTACCCTGACTTTCGACGGCAAAATACACACGCTCGCGAGTTAAACTCCACCCATGCAGCTTGCCTATCTCAAAATGCACGGCGCCGGCAATCTGATCGTCGTTGTCGACCAGCGCGAAACCAACCTGCCGCCCCCTTCGGCCGAGAAAATACGACTCCTTGGGGATGACAAAACAGGTCCGGGCTTCGATCAGTTGATGTGGGTAGGACCTGCGAAGAACAGCACCACGTCAGCGTCCTACCGTATTTTCAATGCAGATGGCTCGGAATGCGAACAGTGCGGCAATGGCGTTCGATGCGTTTTCTGGATGCTTGCCCGGGAATCCGGCCAGAAGAAGTCGTTCGCGCTGGAAAGCCCGGCCGGAACGATTGTGGCAATCGTGTTGGACGACGGTCGCATAGCCGTCAACATGGGGCCGCCTGAGTTCGATCCGCGGCTTGTGCCGTTTTCCGCCGAGGCGCAAGCCGACCAGTATCCACTTGAGATTTCGGGAACCACGATCAATGCCTCAGTCCTCTCGATGGGCAATCCGCATTGCGTGGTCGAGGTCAGCGACCTGGAATCTACCGACGTTGCCACACTTGGCCCTGCGATCGAATGCCATAAGCGGTTCCCTGCCGGGACCAATGTCGGTTTCATGCAAATTCGCGATCGCGGCACTATCGACTTGCGCGAATACGAACGAGGGGTTGGAGAAACCCTGGCCTGCGGTACGGGAGCCTGCGCCGCTGTCGTTGCAGGTCAACGCCTGGGACATCTCGACAACGAAGTCACCGTGCAGATGCCCGGAGGGCAACTCGTGGTAAGCTGGCGTGGCGAAGCCGACGGCGTATGGTTGACCGGTGAAGCCGAATTGATTAGCGAAGGAACAGTGGATTTATGAGCACACAACGCAAGCCGGAGTTCGTCGAAGAAGAAATTTCGGAGCAGGCGATTCATGACTACCTCGACGCTCACCCCGACTTTTTTGAACGCCATGGCGCGTTGCTGAGGTCGCTGCAATTACCGCATGGTTCGGGCGGCACCGTGTCCCTGGTCGAGCGGCAGGTTTCGATACTGCGGCAGAAGGAGCTGCGGCAGAAACGCCAGCTCAAGGAACTTATCGAGGTCGCGCGCGCTAATGACGTCCTCTCGGCTAAAATCCACGAATTGACGCTGCAATTGCTGGCAGCTCGCGACCTGCTTGCGTCTATTACCTGTATCGAGGAAGCCATGCGCAGCGGCTTCGGTGCCGATCAGTCCGTTCTGGTCCATTTTGGCGACCCAACAATGTTTGAGGATATCGATGCCGGCCGGTTTTTTCAGGTCATCGACCGAAATGACAACGCCCTGAAACCTTTTGCGACCTTCCTGAAAGGCAAGGGCCCCCGATGCGGGCAGGTGCGTGATTCTCAACTCGAATACCTGTTCCGCGACGATGCTGCAGATATTGGCTCTGTAGCGCTCGTACCGCTGGGCGAAAAATCTCAAATCGGCTTTCTGGCCGTTGGCAGCAACGACGCCGACCGTTTTCACCCTGGCATGAGCATCGATTTCCTCGCTCGGCTCGGGGACCTGGTTGCCGGAGCTCTTAAGCGGTATTGAACTCAGGAGGCCGTCCCTTGGACGATGCCGAAAAAGACTGGATCGGCAAGTTCATCGACCACCTCAGGTATGAGCGCCGGCTCTCCGACCTCACGTGTAAACACTATGGCCGCGACCTCGACGCGCTCGCTGCTTTCTGCGATGAACAGGCGATCGGGAATTGGGCCGGCGTCGACAGCGAGCACATCAGAAGCTATTCCGCCGCCTGCTATCGGCGGGGGCTGTCGGCAAGAAGCATCCAGCGGCGGCTGTCCGCGACACGAACTTTTTTTCGTTACCTGCTGCGTGAAAAATACGTAAAGACGAATCCGGTCGTCTCGGTATCGGCGCCAAAGTCCGGCAAGCGGCTACCGGGCAACCTCGATGCCGATCGCATGGCGCGTCTGCTCGACATCCCGGGTGACACCACGATCATCAACCGCGATCGAGCCATCCTCGAGCTGCTGTACTCATCCGGGCTGCGGCTGGCAGAACTGACCGACCTCAACGTCGGCGATGTCGATTTACAGGACGCCACCGTGCGCGTTACCGGCAAAGGCAACAAGGACCGTATCGTGCCGGTTGGCCGAGTGGCGCTCAAAGCAATACGAAAATGGTATCGCTCTCGAGGCGACTACGCACCCGCGACGGAAACAGCGATGTTCGTCAGCAACCGCGGCAGCCGGCTAAGCCGGCGATCTGTGCAGGCCCGGGTGACACATTGGGCGAAGCAGCAGGGAATCGACACCAATGTCTCTCCGCATCTGTTTCGGCACTCATTCGCGACACACCTGCTTGAATCGAGCCATGACCTGCGCGGTGTTCAGGAGTTGCTGGGACACGCAAATATCTCTACGACCCAGGTATACACACACCTTGATTTCCAGCATCTAGCCCAGATATACGACCAAACTCATCCTCGCGCGCGGAAGAAAAAATAAGTGTCGGAGCGCCCCATGGGCGCGATCGCGCCCATGGGGCGCTCCGACAACAGCCACTGGAAAAGGTAGACCAGCATGGATCAATTTCGAGGGACAACCATTGTCTCGGTACGCCGCAATGGCAAAGTTGCTATTGCCGGCGATGGCCAGGTCAGCATGGGCAACACCGTCATGAAGGGTAATGCCCGCAAAGTGCGGCGACTGGCCGATGGCCGTGTCATCGCGGGTTTCGCGGGTGGAACCGCCGACGCTTTCACGCTATTCGAGCTGTTTGAAAGCAAACTCGAGCAATACGGCAACCTCACTCGTGCCGCTATAGAGCTTGCCAAGGACTGGCGCACCGATCGACGCCTGCGCCGTCTCGAAGCTCTGCTGTGTGTTGCGGACGAGGGGACCTCCTTTATCATCTCCGGAAACGGTGATGTCATCGAACCCGAGCACGACCTGATGGCCATTGGCTCCGGCGGACCATACGCGCAGGCCGCTGCGCTCGCGCTGCTGCGAAATACCAAGCTTGACGCGAGAGAGATCGTTGAAACCGCGTTGGGTATTGCCGGCGAAATCTGCGTCTTTACAAATCAGAACATCGTCGTTGAAGAGCTACCGGCTAAATAATATGTCTCAGATGACCCCAAGAGAAATCGTCCAGGAACTGGACAAGCACATCGTCGGCCAGGACGAAGCCAAACGCGCTGTTGCGATCGCTCTGCGCAATCGCTGGCGTCGCGTGCAGGTAGATGAACCACTGCGCAGTGAGATCACGCCCAAGAATATCCTGATGATTGGCCCGACAGGCGTCGGCAAGACGGAAATCTCGCGGCGCCTCGCGAGGCTCGCCAAAGCACCGTTTATCAAGATCGAGGCAACGAAGTTCACCGAAGTCGGTTATGTGGGCCGCGAGGTGGACAGTATTGTTCGCGACCTCATGGATATTGCCATCAAGATGATTCGCGAAGAGGAGATGTTGAAGGTACGTTACCGCGCTGAAGACGCCGCGGAAGAACGCGTACTCGACGCCCTGTTGCCGCCGCCATCGCAGGGCATTGGCTTCACCGCTGATACCGAAAGGGCGCCGGCAGGCGACGACACACGGCAGAAATTTCGCAAGATGCTGCGTGAAGGCAAGCTCAACGACAAGGAAATAGAGGTTGAAATCCAGGCCATGCCCGTTGGCGTGGAGATAATGGCACCGCCGGGCATGGAGGAAATGACCAATCAGTTACAGGGCATGTTCCAGAATCTCGGTGGCAATCGCCGCACGACTCGCAAGCTCAAGGTAAAGGACGCACTTAAACAGCTAACCGATGAAGAAGCGGCGAAAATGCTCGACGAGGAAGAACTCAAATCGCGCGCGCTCGAGGCGGTTGAGCAACATGGCATTGTGTTTCTCGATGAGCTCGACAAAGTTGCGAGCCGCTCAGGAACACAGGGTGCCGACGTATCACGCGAAGGCGTGCAACGAGATCTGTTACCTATCGTTGAGGGTTCGACCATTAACACCAAGTACGGCATGGTCAAGACAGATCACATTCTGTTCATAGCATCGGGTGCGTTTCACGTGGCCAAGCCTTCGGACCTCATTCCCGAACTGCAAGGTCGCTTCCCGATTCGCGTCGAACTCAAGTCCCTGACGACCAATGACTTTGTCAGGATTCTGACCGAGCCGGATGCCTCGCTGACATTACAGTACAAAGCCTTGCTTACGACCGAAGAGGTTAAGGTCGAGTTTACCGACGATGGCGTGCAACGCATCGCAGAGGTTGCTTTCCAGGTAAATGAAAACACCGAGAACATCGGTGCGCGGCGACTGCACACGGTCATGGAGCGATTGCTGGAGACAGTCTCCTTCGAAGCATCTGATAAAAGCGGAACGCAGCTAACCGTTGACGCGGCTTATGTCGATGAACACCTTGCCGAACTGGCGAGGGATGAAGACCTCAGTCGGTACATCCTCTGATGACGCCTACCGAGATTCGTCTGCGCAAAAAGTCCAGGCTATTGGTCGTGGCTTTCGAGGATGTTGAGTTCAGGTTTACTTTTGAGTACCTGCGCGTGCACTCACCCAGCGCCGAAGTAGTCGGCCACGGGCCGGGGCAGGAAACGCTGCAAACCGGCAAGGAAGATGTCGCCATCACCAGTATCGACCCTGTGGGACACTATGCCGTGCGCCTTGTGTTCGACGACGGGCACGATACCGGGCTGTATTCCTGGGATTATCTCTACCAATTGGGTCAGGATATGAACGCAAACTGGCGCCGTTACCTCGACCGTCTGGCAGCAGCAGGGTATGCTCGCGAAAAGACCGAATAACACTCCATCATGAGCAAAGCTGACACACCCGCCGATTCCACCCATTTCGGCTATAAGACTGTGCCATCCGAGGACAAAGCCGGCCTCGTACGCGATGTATTTGACTCGGTAGCTTCGCGCTACGACATCATGAATGATCTGATGTCAGGGGGTATGCACCGTCTTTGGAAGCGACACACGGTCGACCAGGCCGCTGTCCGGCCGGGCCATCACGTTCTCGACCTCGCCGGTGGCACTGGCGACCTCGCTCTGAAGTTCACTCGCCAGGTCGGTCCCGACGGCCACGTGGTGCTCGCCGATATCAACGCAGCCATGCTCGAGCAGGGTCGAAGAAGGCTCGTCGATGCCGGCGCAGCAGGCAATTACTCCATCGCTCAGCTAAACGCTGAAGATCTGCCGTTCGACGACAGGACGTTCGATCGTATTACGATCGCGTTCGGGCTTCGTAATGTAACGGATAAAGGCGCAGCCCTGCGGTCGATGTGGCGCGTTCTCAAACCTGGCGGCAAAGCGTTGATCCTCGAGTTCTCGCAGCCCCGCAAGGTGCTTAAGCCCGCCTACGACCTTTACTCGTTCAAGGTACTGCCCGTCATTGGCAAGCTGGTCGCACAAGACGAAGACAGCTACCAGTACCTTGCCGAATCCATCCGCATGCACCCCGACCAGGAAGAACTCCTCGGCATGATGGAGGAAGCCGGGTTTGAGCGCTGCAGTTATCAGAATCTCGCCGGTGGCATTGTTGCCCTGCACATCGGCTATCGCATTTAGGCGCGGCCGCAATGAACCCCCTCGAAGGCGTACTCCGCCCCATCACCAGGATCCTCAACCGCAATATCGGCGAGACAACAGCAGCCCGTGAATTGTGCGAACGTCTTGACGGCACGACCGTTGCGGTTCGCGTTCGTAATACCGCGCTGGCCATGTATTTTGAAATCAGCGATGGCGTGATAGCCCTCGCCACAGACTCGGATTCGGATCCGGACCTCCTGATCACTGGCTCTTTGCTGACGCTTGCCCGCATGGCGGGAAGCAGCGGCGAAGAGGCGCTGAGAGATGGCTGGCTGGAGATAACGGGGAACGTCCAAACCGCCAAGGCATTTCAGGAGTTGCTTGACTGCGCGAAGCCCGATGTCGAGGAAGAGTTATCTTCGCTGATCGGGGATGCAGCTGCGCATCGGCTCGGAAATTTCGCCAGGGGCGTTGGCAGCTGGTCTCGTGATGCCCGCTCTACGATGGGCTCAAATATTCGCGAGTTTTTACAGGAAGAAAGTCGCGACTTGCCGAGCCGCTACGAGGTTGAGCGTTTCACCAGGCAACTGCATGCTTTGCGCGATGACGTTGCCCGCCTTGAGGCCAGGTTCGATCGTCTCGGCGACGGAGCCTGACCTTGCCACGCTGGCGCATTCTTCGACGAATCCTCAGTATCCAGCGCATCCTGGTCAAGTACGGGCTGGACGACTTTATCCGCGAGACACACTTACTGAGACCGCTGCGGTTTTTCTTCTACGTCCTGCCTCGTCGGCGCGACACGTCTGCACCTCTCGGCGAACGCATTCGCCTGGCGCTAGAAGAACTGGGCCCGATCTTTGTAAAGTTCGGCCAGGCGCTATCGACCCGCCGTGATCTCTTGCCGGTGGATATTGCGGACGAACTCGCCAAGCTGCAGGACAGCGTGCCCCCTTTTCCGGCCGAACAGGCCATCGCCATTCTCGACGAGGTTTATGGAGAACCAGTAGCGCATGTCTTCAAGCGCTTCGATGTCGAACCGCTGGCAGCAGCATCCATTGCACAGGTGCATACGGCACAGCTGCAAAACGGCCAGGAGGTCGTAGTCAAGCTGTTGCGGCCCGGCGTTCAGGAACAGATTGAAGGCGACCTCGACGTATTACGCATGATCGCGGGGCTTGCCGCGAAGTACTGGGAGCACGGCAAACGCTTGCGGCCTCTTGATGTTGTGGCCGAGTACGAGCGAACCGTAATTGACGAACTCGACCTGATGCGTGAAGCGGCCAATGCAGCGCAGCTCAAGCGAAATTTCGGCGCGTCGGAGATGCTGTATGTCCCGGATGTCTACTGGGATTACTGCCGGCCCGAGGTGCTCGTTCAGGAACGCATCTACGGCATTCCAATTAGCGATATGGACGCGCTGCGCGAAGCTGGCGCGAACATCCAGGTGCTGGCAGAGAACGGTGTCGAGATCTTTTTCACGCAGGTGTTCCGCCACAATTTCTTTCACGCGGACATGCATCCGGGCAACATATTCGTAATCGCTACTGATCCCAACAAACCGAAGTACGCAGCCGTGGACTTCGGCATCGTTGGCACACTCAGCTCCGAAGATCGTTACTACCTTGCCAATAACTTTCTCGCGTTCTTTGATCGTGACTATCACCGCATCGCAAAATTGCATGTCGATTCCGGCTGGGTACCGGAGGGAACTCGTATCGATCAACTGGAAACAGCAGTGCGAACAGTTTGCGAACCGATCTTCAACAAACCGCTATCGGAAATTTCGTTCGCGCAAGTGTTAATGCGCTTGTTTCGCGTCGCGCAACGTTTCAATGTCGAAATTCAGCCGCAGATGATTCTTCTGCACAAAACCCTCTTCAATATCGAAGGTCTCGGCCGCGAACTGTACCCACAGCTCGACCTTTGGAAGACGGCTCATCCGGTGCTTAAGCGCTGGATGAACGATCAGATTCGGCCACGTGCGGTGCTCGAAGACATTCGCGAGAACCTGCCACAATTGCGTCAGTCGCTGCGCGATCTGCCAACCGTTCTCAAGCAGATTGCCGACCAGGCGTCGTCGGAAGATCCGGCCGCCAGGAAGCAGGTCGTCGAATTCCGCAAGCTGCGCGAGGATATGCAGGTACATCAGCGCCAGCGTTACTGGCTTACCGCCACGGCGACCGGTGTAATCAGTGGCACTTTGCTGCTGGCCCTCGAGGGCAATGTCTATTTGGCCGCTGCGCTGTACGCCATTGCTGCTGTTGCGGCTTTTGTCGCGCGCCCACGGCACGATTAGGGTTCGTTGCTAATGTTCTTGCCACGACTTGCCAGGCTTTTTCTATGGATGGGTGGCTGGACAATCGTTGGTGACGTGCCGAATGTCTCCAAAGCCGTGATTATCGCGGCGCCGCACACGTCAAACTGGGACGGCTTTTGGGCCATCGTCTTCAAAACTTACATCGGCATGGACATTAACTGGTTCGTGAAAGATTCGATGTTCTGGTTTCCGCTTGGCAACCTGCTGCGGGCTTTTAACGGAATTCCCCTGGACCGGAACAAGGCACATTCGGCCGTCAGTGAAGCAATCGCCGCCTTCGACAAGAGTGAGCAATTCTATTTCGGCCTGGCACCCGAGGGGACCCGTAGCAAGACGCGCGGCTGGAAAAGCGGTTTCTACCGCATTGCCGACGGTGCCAATGTGCCGGTAGTGCTCGCGTTCCTCGATTACCGGGGCAAACGACTGGGTTTCGGCCCGACATTGACGCTGACCGGCGATAAGGATGCCGACCTTGCGATTTGTCGCTCGTTCTACGACTCAATTGGCGGACGCTCCCCCGAAATGACAAGCCCGGTTGTGTTTGCAAGCTAGTCCGAACGATGACAAACAACGAAAATCCGTCGAGACCGCATCGTCCGATTCGCAGTTTCGTGCGTCGTACCGGGCGACTAACACCGCCGCAGCAACGCGCATTGAAAGAGTTATGGCCAGCTTACGGTGTCGATCTTGGCAGCACAGCAATTGACCTGGACGCCGTGTTCCGTCGAACCGCACCACGGATACTCGAAATCGGTTTTGGCAACGGTGAAACGCTCGTGCAACAGGCCGCTGATAATCCCGATTGTGACTACCTCGGCATCGAGGTTCACGAACCCGGTGTTGGGCATTGTTTGCTACGCGCACAAAGCGCGGGCATTTCGAACCTGAGGTTGATCACACACGACGCGATCGAGGTACTCGAGGCGAATGTGCCGCTCGGTTCCTTGCAGCGAATTAACCTCTACTTCCCTGACCCGTGGCCCAAGAAACGACATCACAAGCGCCGCATTATTCAGCCCGCCTTCCTTAAGCTATGTGCAGACCGCCTGGCGGAAGGCGGCGCATTGCACGTTGCCACGGACTGGTCGAATTACGCAGAGCACATCGACGAAATACTTTCAGGGTCGGAGCTGTTTCGCTGCAGCGAACGCCGCGAGCATGATGGTGACAAACCACTCGATCGGCCGATGACGAAGTTCGAGCGTCGTGGCCTCAGGAAGGGTCACCGAATCTGGGACTGGCGGTTCGAAAAACTATAGTGATCATCGCGGCCATGGGCCGCTCCTACAGTAGGAGCGGCCCATGGCCGCGATATTTACATGCTTGTCGGACCCGTCGCATAAATCACGCCGTCTCGCACTTCAACCGCAACGATGCGCAACGACTTGCCGCGGCATGGGCCGGCGAAACATAAACCCGTATCGATTTCGTAGAGCGCGCCATGTGATGCGCACTGAATCGCCGAATCGTCTTTGTTAAAGAAGCCGTCGGGCATCCAGTTCAGCTGGTGCCCTACGTGCGCGCAAAAATTCTGATAGGCAAAGACCTCATCGCCCTGGCGAACGACAAAACCAAGAAATGGCCAGTCGCCATCACCAATACTGAACTCCCGGCAACCCGGGTCGGAGAGCTCGTCCAGCCGGCCTACGGCAACTTCAGCCGTGTCACTCATCGGCATTCCACGGCGCTACCTTGAACAGCAACAGCATTCCCGGAATCGCCAATGCTGTGCATAAGAGAAAAAAGTTCGTCCAGCCCACGCTCTCGACGATCAGTCCGGTCACAGCATTTGCCAAAGTTCGAGGCACTGCTGTGAGCGCGGTAAACAGCGCAAACTGTGTTGCGGCAAACACAGGATTTGTGGCGCGTGCAATAAACGCCGTGAATGCGGCGGTCCCGAGCCCGACCCCGAGATATTCGAACCCGTTCGCAAAGCCGAGCAGCCACAAGTTCGCGCCAACAACCGAAAGCAGCGCAAAGCCGAGGATACTCACCACCTGCACGACGCCGAAAATCCACAGCGCACGGTTGATGCCCAGCTTGATCATGACCACACCACCGAGCAAACCTCCGACCGTCGCCGCGATCAATGCAGCAGCCTTTGCAACCGAACCTATCTGAGTCAGCGTAAAGCCAAGGTCCACGAAGAACGGCGTCTGTAGCGCCGTTGCCATGTTGTCTCCCAGCTTGTAGAGAAACATGAACGCAAGCATCAATAATGCAGCAGCGATCCCCTTGCGCCCGACAAACTCCCGGAACGGCTCGATAACCGCATCCCGCAGAGTCTTCGGCGGGCTCGGTTCGGAAATGGCCTCCTGGATTAGCAAGGTCAGCAACAAGCCGACACCCATAAACGCGGCCACGACAACAAACACAGTGTGCCACGGCAAAAAGTCTGCAAGTATCAGCGCCAGCGAACCTGGTACCAACCCGGCAAGGCGGTAAGCCTGCACGTGTATAGCATTGCCAATTCCCAACTCTATATCAGGCAGCAATTCGCGACGGAACGCGTCCAGCACGATGTCCTGGCTCGCGCTGAAGAATGCGACGGCGGCAGCCAGATAGGCCACTGTCCAGATCGACAGGTCTGGCTTGATGAAACCCATCGACGCGATTGAGACCAGCAACGCCAGTTGCGTCACCAGCATCCAACCGCGACGACGCCCGAGAAACGGCAACGTATACCGGTCCATGACAGGCGACCACAGAAATTTCCAGGTGTAGGGAAAACCAATCAGCGCGAAGAAACCGATTTCTGCCAGACCAACGCCCTCAACACGCAGCCAGGCAGGCACCAGTTGAATCAGAACGTAGAGTGGCAAGCCGGACGTGAAGCCGGTAAAGACACAGATCAGCATGCGCCGGTTAAGGATCGCCTCTTTAAAGGACTGTCGCTGCATCGGCTGTACTTCGCTCAATCAGTCTTCGTGAACCCAATCGTAGTCCATGATCAATGGTGCATGATCGGAAAATCGTTCGTCCCTGTAGATTTCAGTTCGCAGAACTTTGTCTTCGAGACCTTTTGTAACGACGTGATAGTCGATCCGCCAACCAACGTTGTTGTCCCAGGCGCGACCGCGATTCGACCACCAGGTATATTCGTGTGGTTCCTGCTCGAGCGTACGAAACGCATCCACGTAGCGATACTCGCCAAATACTTTGTCCAACCAGGCGCGTTCCTCGGGCAGACAGCCAGAATTCTTTTGATTGGCCTTCCAGTTTTTGATGTCTTCCTCTTTGTGAACGATATTCCAGTCACCACAGATAATGTACTCGGAACGCTTTCGGCGCAGCTTGTGCAGGTGCTCAGTGAACGAATCCATGCAGCGGTACTTGGCTATTTGTCGTTCTTCTTTCGATGAGCCGGACGGCAGGTACAACGAGACAACCGAAATGCCGCCGAGTTGCACCTCGAGGTAGCGCCCTTCATCATCAAACTCCTGATCGCCATAACCCCGCACGATTTTCTTCGGCTTGTGCCGGGTGTAAATGGCGACACCGCTGTAACCCTTCTTGACCGCGTCCTCGTAGAAGCAGTGATAACCCGCCGGGGAGAAAACCTCATCGTCAAGTTGGTGCACCTGGGCCTTGGTTTCCTGTATGCAAACGACATCGGCGTCTTGTTTTTTCAACCACTCGAAAAAGCCCTTGCGGGCAGCCGCTCGAATACCGTTCGCGTTCAGACTAATCACTCGAAACAATCTTTTCTCCCTGGAGATTTGCGTGTGTCATAATTCGACGCGCCGATTGAAGGCGGCCATCATACTTTAGCTTCGCGACAAACAAACAACATGCAGGCCTATAAGAAAGAATTCATCGACCTGGCCCTTGAACTCGGCGTGCTTCGCTTTGGCGAATTTCGACTGAAGTCAGGCCGTATCAGCCCATACTTTTTTAATGCGGGCCTGTTCAACACCGGTTATGCGGCCGCAAGGGTTGGCCGATTTTACGCGGCGGCTATCGCCGAGTCGGACATCAAATTCGACATGCTGTTTGGCCCCGCTTACAAGGGCATCCCGCTGGCTACCCTGGCGGCCGCATCGCTGGCCGAGCAGCAGGATATCGACGTTCCGTATGCTTTTAATCGCAAAGAGGCGAAGGCACATGGAGAAGGCGGCAACATCGTCGGCGCGCCCCTTGCTGGCCGGGTGCTGATTGTCGACGACGTAATAACAGCCGGAACCGCAGTCCGCGAGGCCTACCAGATCATCTCCGCTAGCGGCGCAAAAGTGGCCGGACTGGTCATCTCCCTGGACCGCCAGGAGCGTGGCCAGGGCGCATTATCGGCGGTCCAGGAGCTCAAACAATCCCTTGATATTCCAGTACTTAGCATCATCCGCCTCAATGACCTGGTCGATATTCTTGAAGAGTCGGCGGAGTACGAGCAGTATCTGCAGCCCGTAATTGACTACCGCAAGAAATACGGTATTTTTGCATAAGCGATTGAAACCATTGATAAGTTGGTTAAATATTTACAGGAGCGGCGCATCGGATTAAGCTACAAAATCGCGAACCAGTCCCAAAATTTTAATTGCCAGACATGGCATAATTTCGCTATGCGACTAATCGTCATTGCCATTACCTTGTGTTTTTTGGTGCCACTGGCATCTCAGGCGCAAGAGACCAGAACCTATCGTTGGGTAGACGACGAAGGCGTGGTGCACTACGGCGACAGCATTCCGCCTGAGGCTTCAGAGAAGCCAAAGCAGGTCCTCAACGAACACGGTGTCACGGTTCGGCAACTCGAGGGCAGGAAGACGCCTGAGCAGATTGAGGCCGAGCGCGTCGCAGCAGCACTCCAGGTGCAAAAAGACCTGCAGCACCGCGCCGACACGGCCTTGCTCGCAACCTACAATACTGTTGATGAAATCACGATGCATCGTGACCGGCGCATCGAACTGTTTCAGGCACAGGCACGCGTGACTGAGTTGTACCTGCGCAATCTGCGTCGCCGGTTGGCCGTGCTGGAAGAAGACGCTCGCCAGTACAAGCCCTATAGTTCAGACCCCGCTGCCCCGACGATCGACCCCGATCTCGTTAAAGAGGTCCAACAAACGAAAGAGTCGATTGGGCGTCATGAACAGAACCTGCTGAAGTACCAGACGGACGAGCAGCTAATAAAAGAACGTTTCGAAGGCGATATCAACCGCTTTATGACACTAAAAGGCCTCGGCTAGGCTATATGTGACTGCTCAGGCCGTGCCTGAGTGCCCAAAACCTCCTGCACCACGGTCGCTGTTGTCGAATTCTTCGACAACTTTGAACTGCACTTGCTCCACGGGAACAAACACCATTTGCGCGATTCGCTCGGCCGGCTGCACCTCGTAGCTGCTCGAACTGCGATTCCAGCAGGAAATATAGACCTGTCCCTGATAGTCCGAATCGATAAGCCCGGTCAGGTTGCCGAGCACGAGGCCATGCTTGTGGCCGAGGCCCGAACGCGGCAACAGCACCGCCGCCAACGACGCGTCCGCAACGTGAATAGCGAGGCCGGTCGGTACGAGCACCGTTTCTCCCGGTGCAACCGTCAACGGCGCATCTATGCACGCACGCATATCGAGGCCCGCCGAGCCATCGGTTGCGTAATGAGGTAGCGGGATCGAATCCCCTACACGGGGATCGAGGATTTTCAATTCAATGGATCGCATTGCTTTCCTTTTCGTAACGATTGGCAACGAGCTGAATAATCTGTCGGGCCAGTTCGGTTTTGGCCGTTTTCGCATAGCCTTGCTCGCCGCCCTGCCAATAGACCTCGACCGCATTGTCGTCGCGATCAAAGCCACAGTCATCACCCACGCGATTCGCAACAATCATGTCGAGTTTCTTGTTCTTGAGCTTGTCTAGCGCATAGCCGCGAACGTTTTCCGTTTCCGCGGCAAAACCCACGGTAAACGGAGCCTCATCCAGAGACGCAACGGACGCGAGAATATCCTTCGATCGCACCAGCTCAATGCTCATCGTCTCGCTGTTTTTCTTGATCTTTTGTTTGGCGGCATCTGTCGGCCGATAATCAGACACAGCTGCGGCTGCAATGAAGATGTCAGCGCCCTTAACCCGCTCGTGCGTCGCCGAGTACATTTCCGCAGCTGTCCTGACGTGAACCACTTTTGTGCCCGCCGGCTCGGCGAGCGAGACCGGGCCACTGACAAGAATCACATTGGCGCCCTGTGCCGCAGCCGCAGCGGCCACCGCGTAACCCATTTTTCCAGAGCTGCGGTTAGTGATGTAACGCACCGGATCGATCGGCTCGCGCGTAGGCCCGGCCGTGACCAGCACTGTTTTACCTTTGAGTAATTGTTCGCTGGTTCCTGCCGGAAATTGCCCCGTACAAACGATGGCGGCAATCTCGCCGGGGTCGAGCATGCGGCCCGAACCGGTTTCTCCGCAAGCCTGTGAGCCATCATCCGGGCCGAGCATCCGGACGCCGCGATCCTCCAACATTCTGCGGTTCGCCTGCACGGCTGCATTACCCCACATGACGTGATTCATCGCCGGCGCCAGTGCTATGGGCGCTTCAGTGGCCAGGCACAAGGTGGTTAACAAGTCCGACGCGGCTCCAGCGGCGAGCCGCGCCATGATCTCGGCCGTAGCCGGCGCTATGAGAACGACGTCTGCCCAGCGTGCGAGCTCGATGTGGCTCATGGATGCCTCGGCTTCCTTGTCCCAGAGATTGGATCGTATCGGCTTTCCCGAGACGGCCTGCAGTGCGGTTGAGGTTACGAATTCTTCTGCCGATGCCGTCATAACAATCTGCACATCCGCACCGTGGTCACGCAGGCGCCGCACGAGTTCGGGTGTTTTGTAGGCGGCAATACTGCCGGTTATGCCAAGAACCACATTCATGAGCGCGAGCTTAGCCCGTTGTTCGTCGCAATATCCACCGAATCCGGCCATGACGACCTGATTCGCGTGTTGTCGATATCGCTATCGGCGGTACACACTTCGTTATGACATCCACCCGGGGACAACGGAAGATCAGGAGCGATGCCGAGCTACTCGCCCTGTTCATCCAGGGGGGCAACGGCAGCAGTGCCGCTTGCGCACTGGCCCAGCGGCTCTTGTCGCGCTTCGGCGGGCTTCGCCAGCTGCTGCAGGCCGATCCGGCCGCACTTGCTGCGGAACGCGGCATCGGTACCTCCAAAACAGCCATTCTCGGGGCGCTGCCGGAACTCGCCAGGCGTTACTTTGAAGAGTCCCTGCCAGCCGGCGAGGCTATCCGCAGCCCGGATGACACGCGTACTTTCCTGCAGGCGAGGATGCGGCACCTGGGCCACGAGCTGTTCTGTTGCCTGTATCTGGACAACCGTCACCGGGTGCTGCGTTTCGACGAGATGTTTCGGGGGACGATAGATGGCACCAGTGTCTATCCGCGAGAAGTCGTCAAAGAAGCCCTCGCCGTCAACGCCGCGGCGGTCATTCTGGCGCACAATCACCCGTCTGGTGTCGCCGAGCCCAGCCAGGCAGATGAGCGCATCACGCGGCGGCTCAAATCCGCCCTGGAGCTGGTTGACATACGCGTGCTGGACCACCTCATTATTGGTGGCGGACAAACAACCTCCATGGCAAGCCGGGGGCTCTTGTAATGCGCCGATCAGGCTGGTATAAAGTCCCGCTCTCTGCTCACCAGACGTGGGCAACTCTTTTGTAATATCAGAGACTTAAGCAAAATGTCCAAGGTATGCCAAGTCACCGGGAAGCGCCCGCAAAGCGGAAATAACGTTTCTCACGCCAAGAACCGGACTCGTCGCCGTTTTCTGCCTAATTTGCAGAACAAGCGGTTTTGGCTCGAATCCGAGAAACGCTTCGTTCGTCTGCGTGTTTCGCACAAGGGCATGCGCATTATCGACAAAGTCGGCCTGGACAAGGTTGTTGCCGACATGCGCGCACAAGGACAGCGCGTTTAAGCGCCGGGGACGACTCTAATGGCCAAGACCAACCGCGAAAAAATCAAACTTGTATCCAGTGCAGGCACGGGTCACTACTACACTGTTGCGAAGAACAAGAAGCTTCATCCTGAAAAGCTGGAGACAAAAAAATACGATCCGACCATTCGCAAACACGTCATCTACAAAGAAGCGAAGATCAAATAAACCGGTCGTCGATAATTCATAGAAAAAGCCCGCCCATCGCGGGCTTTTTTGTATGCTCAAGCTGAGATGCCTGAACTACCTGAAGTCGAAACCAGCCGTCGCGGTATCGAGCCGTTTCTCGTTGGGGAGCAGATTCGCGATGTTGTCATTCGCCAGCGAAGCCTGCGCTGGCCTATCAGCGAGGACATCGACGAACACCTTCCGGGCGCCACCGTTGCATCGATTGGCAGACGTGCCAAGTACCTGTTGATCAACACGAGCAACGGCACCGCAATACTTCACCTTGGTATGTCCGGCAGCGTGACAATTGTCGACGCCGATACGCCGGCGGCGCTTCATGACCATGTCGATATTGTGCTCAAGTCTGGCAAATCACTTCGCTTTCGCGATCCGCGGCGGTTCGGGTCATTGCACTGGTCGCAAGACGCGAGTCAGCATTGGTTGCTTAACAAACTTGGCCCCGAACCGCTAGACGAGGAGTTTTCGGCGGAATATTTGTGGGCCCGCTCACGCGGCCGCAGGGTCGCAGTCAAGCAGTTCATCATGAACGCGAATATCGTTGTCGGCGTTGGCAACATTTACGCGAGTGAGTCTTTGTTTCTTGCTGGAATTCATCCGCGGCGAGCTGCTGGCCGAATCGCATTGAGCCGCTACGAATTGCTCGTGTCGACCACAAAAGACGTTCTTGAAAAAGCGATTCGAGCTGGCGGCACCACTTTGCGTGACTTCTATGGCAGCGACGGACAAGCGGGTTACTTTCAGCAGAAGCTCGAGGTTTACGGCCGCGATGGCGATCCTTGTTCCCGGTGCAAGCGACCGATTTCGCTGCTCGTCATCGGGCAGCGTTCGACGTTTTATTGCAAAGACTGCCAGCGATAGCTCACGCCCGGCCGACACGCTCCATTAATGCCAGCTGAACCTTCGGCGAAACGAACTCAGAAACATCTCCGCCCAATGAGGCAACCTCACGGACCAGGCTCGAGGAAATGAATGTGTGCTTTTCGGTGGGCGTCAGAAACGCCGTTTCGACCTCGTCGGTAAGGTGACGATTCATATTCGCGAACTGAAACTCGTACTCAAAGTCGGACACAGCACGCAAACCTCGAATCATGACGCGCAAGCCCTGTTTCAGGGCGAAGTCCACGGTCAGCCCCTTATAGCCGGTTACTTCAACGCCTTCGATATCGGCAAGCACGGCACGGGCCAGCGCAACGCGTTCTTCAGTATTAAACATCGGCGCCTTGCCACTCGTATCGTCAGCAACCGCGACGACGACCTTGTCGAATAACTGGGCGGCACGGCGTATGAGATCTTCATGGCCCAGCGTGATCGGGTCGAATGTACCCGGGTACATTGCTGAAACTGTCATCCGAAAAACCTCCTAGCTCTTGTTCGCCGGCTTCACGAGTGAATAACGAACATTCCCGGCGTTTTTTGTCTTGAGTGTTTGCCAGTTTGGCGGCAAAACAACCTCCGGCTTCGCCCTGTCTTCCTCAACGTATAGCAGAGCATCCGGTGCAAGTATTGACGATTCGTCCAGAAGTTTACACAAATCACCAAGCAACTCATCGGCGAAAGGTGGATCCAGAAAGATGATATCGAACTGGTCAGCTCCGGAAGTCAGCAAATACCTGTATGCGTCCGTTCGGCGAACCGCTGCCTTTTTTGCCCCGAGGGCTGCGATATTCTTCTGCAAGGTTCGCGCGGCCAGCGGCGATGCCTCAATGAATAACGCCTCAGCCGCTCCCCGCGACAAGGCCTCGAGTCCAAGTGCACCGGTTCCTGCGAACAGATCAAGGCAACGGGCGCCGGCGAGGTGTGGTGTCAGCCAGTTGAATACGGTCTCGCGAATCCGCTCCGCAGTGGGCCGCAAGCCTGGCACGTCGGCGATTTCCAACAGACGACTGCGCCAAATTCCCGCTACAATACGCAGCCGCCCCCGCTGGGATTTGTTGCCGGCTTTTGCGGTTCGTCCCGTCATCGTCCTTTGTGGTTTTTGTTAGCGCTTGGTGCCACGCAGACAGTGTAGGTGATTCATCGCCTCCAGGTGAATTTGAATATTGATGTTTTCGAAAAAAGAAAAGACCGCTGAGTCGCAGAGTTTTATTAAACGTCTGCGGGCGCGGCTGAATCGCGGCGATAGCTGGCTCACCTACGACCTTGCCAACCTGGCACCGGGCGGTGAAATTGATGAAGAGGTTCTCGAGGAACTGGAGTCTTTGCTCGTTATGGCCGACGTCGGCGTCGATACGACCGAGCAGATTATTGGTGAATTGCAAAAAAGTCTCGCACGCAAAGAACTCAAAGATGTCGATGCGCTCCGCAAGGGCTTGCATCGGTCACTGCTTGGAATTCTCGAACCCGTCTCGTTGCCGCTGGAGATAACTGCGCAAGACGGCCCGTTTGTCATCCTGATGGTGGGCGTTAATGGCGCGGGCAAAACCACGACCATTGGCAAACTGGCGAATCGATTCAAGGATCAGGGCCTGTCAGTTATGCTTGCTGCCGGCGACACGTTCCGCGCTGCAGCCGTCGAACAGCTGCAGGCCTGGGGCGAACGAAACGACGTGCCAGTCGTTTCCCAGCAGGCCGGAGCTGATCCCGCAGCGGTTGTATTCGATGCGTGGGATGCCGCGCGTGCCAGGAATATTGACGTCCTGCTTGCTGACACTGCGGGTCGTCTACAAAACCAGCAAGGCCTTATGGACGAACTCGAGAAGATCAAACGCATCATTGGCCGCCGTGACAACACAGCGCCGCATGAGGTCATGCTCGTTCTCGACGCCAGCCAGGGCCAGAACGCATTAGTACAGGCGCAGAAATTCCATGAGGTATTGGGCTTGACTGGCATCACAGTGACAAAGTTGGACGGCAGCGCAAAGGGTGGCATTCTGCTTGCGATCGCTAACCAGCTTAAGGTCCCGCTTCGGTTCATCGGCATCGGGGAATCGCTCGAGGACATGCAGCCTTTTTCCGCCGAAGAGTTTGTTAGCGCATTACTGAATAGCAGCAGCTCGACATGATTCGAATTGAAAATGTGACCAAGCGATATCCGGGAGGGCAGGAAGCCTTGTCGGGGCTTAACCTCGCGGTCGACAAAGGCGAAATGCTTTTTATAACCGGGCACTCCGGTGCGGGCAAAAGTACGTTGTTACGTCTCATTGCCCTCATCGAGAGGCCGAGCAGTGGCCAGGTGATCGTTGACGGCCAAAACACACGACGTGTAAAACGCCGCAAGATTCCGGCTTACCGTCGGCAAATCGGCATGGTCTTCCAGGACCACAAACTTCTGTACGACCGACCTGTCGCAGACAACGTTGCGCTACCGCTGGTGATTGCCGGGGTCAGCCATCGTGATGCCGGCCGCCGCGTGCGCGCGGCACTCGACCAGGTCGGACTGTTGCATAAGGAGCGCCGGACCCCGGAGACGCTGTCTGCTGGCGAACAGCAGCGGGTCGGCATCGCAAGGGCGATCGTCACACGGCCAAAGCTGCTCATCGCAGATGAACCGACGGGCAACCTCGACCCCGATTTGTCTTTGGAGGTTATGCGTATCTTTCGCCGCTTTAACGAGGTCGGTGTGACGTTGCTGATCGCAAGCCACGACATTTCGTTAATAGACCGGATGGGTTGTCGGCGCATCGCACTCGATGAAGGCAGGCTCGTTCCCGAGGAAGAGGAAGAGTCATGGCAGTAACTCGTCATTCGGACGCCGTCGCACCAGTCCATTCTTCGGGAGCCATTGCTACCTGGCTTACTCGCCACGTCAGCACGTCAATCGGTTCGTTGGGACGCCTGTTTCGACAACCATTTGCCAGCCTGATGATTGTCCTGGTTATCGCCGTCACGCTCGCTATTCCGGCGTCGTTAAACCTCGTTGTCAAGAACGCACAATTTGTGAGCTCCGGTTGGGATAACGCGCTCGACTTTTCTATGTACCTGCAGAAGGATCTGAGTGAAAGCGACGCGAGTGAGCTTGCAAAACTCATTCAGCAACGTGCCGACGTTGCGTCGGTTCATCTTGTCACCGCGAGCGACGCCCTGGCAGAGTTCAAGGTGCAGTCCGGTTTCGGTGAAGCGCTTGACCACCTTGCCGAGAACCCGCTGCCGCATACGCTCGTAGTCCGGCCGAGCTCGGCCAATACCAGCGAGTCGATGATCCTCCTGCAGGAAGAGCTTGGAAATCTGCCAGAAGCCGATCTCGTGCAGGTCGATACGGAGTGGGTACAGCGCTTTCACGCGATACTCGACATCATCAAGCAGGCGATTGTTATCGGCGCATCACTGCTCGGCGCGGCGATCATTGTCATTATCGGCAATACGATTCGACTCGACATTCAGAATCGGCGCGAGGAAATCGAGGTCACCAAGTTGATTGGTGCCAGCAACGCCTTTGTGCGCCGACCGTTCCTCTGGTCCGGGTTCTGGTACGGCCTTTTCGGCGGCCTTCTGGCCCTCGGGCTCGTCCAGTACGGCCTGTTCTTGCTCGAACAGCCGGCCGCGCGGCTCGCAGGACTGTACCAGAGTGGCGTCTCGATCCTTTCCCTGGATCTCCGGGAAAGCCTGTCAATATTGGCTGTTGGCGTCCTGCTTGGCTTGATCGGCTCGTGGTTCGCAGCGGCACGCCATATGAGGCGCATTGAACCTCGCTAGGCCGATTAGACATAATCCGCTGCTCCGAGTAGCTCCTAAGATACGGATTTAACTATACAAATAGCTAAAACGTATGGGGAACCAATCACAGTTGTTAGCACTCTAACCCGCCGAGTGCTAAAATGAGCGCCCGAAACGGAGGTTCTGAATGACTACAGCAGTTGCTACGACTAACCACGACCTGATTCTGGCTGGGCCAGTTGGCAGTCTGGATGCCTATATCCAGGCCGTTGGTGCTATCCCTGTGCTAAGCAAGGAAGACGAGCAAGCGCTCGCCAACAGATTCCGGGACAGCGAAGACCTCACAGCCGCTAGAGACCTGGTCATGGCACATCTGCGCTTCGTTGTTCACATCGCCAAGGGCTATACCGGCTACGGTCTGCCATTGGCTGACCTCATCCAGGAAGGCAACGTTGGGCTCATGAAGGCTGTGAAGCGATTCGACCCTGAGTATGACGTACGGCTTGTGTCGTTCGCCGTGCATTGGATACGTGCCGAGATTCACGAATTCGTGCTCAAGAACTGGCGCATCGTCAAAGTTGCGACGACCAAGGCGCAGCGCAAACTGTTTTTCAACCTGCGCAAGTCCAAGAAGACCTTGGCGTGGTTGTCACATGCAGAGACCCAGGCCGTTGCGAAAGACCTTGGAGTGACGCCGAAAGAAGTTACTGAAATGGAGCGGCGCCTGAGCGCACGCGATGCCATTTTTGATCCGGGCCCGGATGCCGACGACGACCATTCATTTACGCCGGCAGCCTATTTACCCAGCCCTGATGCCGACCCGGCCATACAGGTTGAGAAAACCGATTTTCACGACGATGCAACGTCAAGGATGGCAGAGGCTATTACGACGCTGGATGATCGCAGCCGCCATATCCTCGAAAGCCGCTGGCTAACCGAGGACAAACTAACGCTGCATGAACTCGCTGCTGAGTACGAAGTGTCTGCTGAGCGCATTCGTCAGATCGAAGTGAACGCTATCAAGAAGCTCCGCACTGCGATGGCAGTGTAGGGGCCGGAACCCTACTGATACGTTTTACGGCGGTAGCGAATCCAGCCGCCATCTTCAACACCCTGCGGGTCGTCGTGAGTCCAATGCACGAGCCCGCCTAGCTCGTTCCACTCGTACATTCCACGAAAATGAACACGATCACCCAGCCCGACGGGAACCCGTCGGGCCAGGTCTATATTGTGTGCAATAAGCACTGATTCGCGATTTTGCAGTTGCAATATGAACCGCTGATGCCGCGAGCCGTCATTGTCGTCGGATATGAGACGCTTGACGAATCCGGTACCCTCGATCCAGCTACCGGTGTCGCCCTTGTCATAGAAATTGTCGATGCAGTTTCTACCCGGCGGTTAGCGGCACCATTGTGATCTCGACCCGGCGATTCACCTGCCGTCCTTCAGGCGTACTGTTGTCTGCTACGGGTCGCAATTCGCCCATACCAAGCGTTATAAGACGCTCGCCCAGGATATCTCGTGCCTGAAGGTAAGCTGAGACTGAAGAAGCGCGACGCTCGGACAGGGCTTGGTTGTAGCTCTCTGAACCGGTGCTATCTGTGTGGCCCGCGACCTCGATGATTGTCTGGTCAAATTCCTTCAGGACCTTGCCAACCGAACCAAGCACTTCGAAAAATGCCGGGCTTAGATCGGAACTATTCGTGGCGAATGTGACATTGCCAGGCATATTCAACGTAATGTTATCGCCAATACGCGTAACGCTAACGCCCGTTCCTTCGAGTTCGGCACGTAACTTGGCTTCCTGCTTGTCCTGGTAGTGGCCGATCGCTCCACCGGCCAATGCCCCGATACCAGCACCAATAAGGGCGTGCTGGCGCCGCTCGAGTGAATCATCACCCGAAATGAGGCCCACTACGGCACCACTCGCTGCGCCGATGAGTGCACCACGGGTGGATTTGCTCATTTTCTCTTCGCCGGTATAGGCGTCCAGGGTCTCGCAACCACTGGCAAGTACTGCAGTTCCAATAACCACCAGCTTCAAAATTCTGGTATCCATTTTCCTCTCCTCATATTTGTCGACAGACCTCTGGCCCGTCCGAAATCCGTTTGCACTCTAGCATTTAGCAACAGATAACATGAACGACCACTTAACAGTTTCGCTTATGTAGAATGGGCTCTCAAGACCCCCAAGGCAGACCATGAGCGAAGCAGACGGTTGGTTGACGCGCTACGAGGAAACTCACAGCGATCTGACGCATCCGGGCGTTTACTGGGCCTCTGTGCCGATGGTCGTCCTCGGCACAGTTGGGCTGTTGTGGTTGCTGCCAACTCCAGATGAGTTCTTTAAGATCTCACCATTATTGAACTGGGGCAGTGCTTTTTTGATGGTTACTGCGGTCTACTACTTCATCATTTCTGTGTCGCTCGCGATTGGAATGCTGCCCTTCATCTTAGGTGTCGCGACTTTCCAGGTATGGCTCGCAAATACAGATTACACTCCCCTCCGGGTCACCGTGACCATGCTGGTCGCGGGTGTAATAGGCTTGTGGCTTGGCCGCTTCAAAAAGGGCAATGTGGGCGCCGTTTTGCAGGATCTGCAGTTAATGATGATCGGTCCCGCCTGGCTGCTTTCCGTAATTTATAGACGAATTGGAATACCGTATTGAACACTCAAGACAGCAATCTCAATCCACTTGATCTTTTCGATGTCCACTCCGAGTTTTCGGAAGAAGAACACATGGTTCAGGACTCGGTCGCCCGCTTTGTCGACGACCAGGTAATCCCGCTGATGCGCGAGGCATTTGAACAGCATCAATTTCCGCGTGAACTGGTTCCGATGGTCGCTGACCTTGGTTTGTTCGGCAGCTCAATCGATGGTTATGATTGTGCGGGACTCAACAGTATTTGTTACGGGCTGATTTGCCAGGAACTCGAGCGCGGCGACAGCGGACTGCGCAGTTTCGTATCCGTGCAGAGCAGCCTGGTCATGTTTCCAATTCACGCCTACGGCTCCGAAGAACAAAAACAGCGTTGGTTGCCGGCGATGTCCCGTGGCGAAGCAATCGGCTGTTTTGGCTTAACCGAACCACATGGTGGCTCCGACCCCAGCAACATGAAAACGCATGCAAAGCGTGATGGTGATGACTGGATCATCAATGGGTCGAAAATGTGGATCACCAACGGCACGATTGCCGATGCCGCGATCGTCTGGGCGATGACCGATGAAGGTGTCAAAGGCTTTATCGTTGAGAAAGACATGCCAGGCTTTACGGCTCCTGAGATCGAAAACAAATTCTCACTACGAGCTTCAGTGACTTCCTCATTATTCCTTGATGACGTTCGAGTTCCCGAGGCTAATGTCCTGCCCGGCGCAACCAGCCTTAAAGCACCGCTAAGTTGCTTGACCCAGGCGCGCTACGGCATTGCCTGGGGCGTGATCGGTGCAGCGCAGGCCTGCCTCGACGAAGTCATCCGTTACAGCGCGGACCGTATCTTGTTCAACAAACCGTTGTCTCATACGCAGACTATTCAAATTCGCCTTGCCGACATGGCGCGGCGCATCACGACGGCACAGCTTCTGGCGCTGCAGCTCGGCCGGCTTAAAGATCGGGGTCGACTCAGCCCCACGCAGGTATCGCTTGCAAAATGGAATAACTGTCGTGCCGCTCTGGATATAGCCAGGGATGCCCGAGACATTCTCGGTGGCAGCGGCATCAGCGCCGAGTACGTCCCGATTCGGCACATGCTAAACCTCGAAAGCGTTATCACTTACGAAGGAACCGAAACTATCCACCAGCTCGTTGTTGGCAAACAGTTGACCGGCGCCAACGCTTTTGGGTAGTCCCGCTTGACAAAAACTCGCCTGCCATTGGATCGCGACGTTTGGCGTATCGCCGCACCAATGATTCTTTCCAACATCTCTGTGCCGCTGCTCGGCATGGTCGATACGGGCGTCACGGGCCATCTTGAGAGCTCAACTTACCTGGGCGCCGTCGCGATCGGTGGCACTGTCTTCGGTTTCCTGTATACGGGCATGAACTTCCTGCGCATGGGAACAACGGGCATCGCAGCCCAGCGTTTTGGTGCCAATGACAATGACGGCCTGCGCGTTTCGCTGGGCCAGGCCATCATCGTTGCACTGCTAATCGCTTTCGCGCTTATTGCCGCTCAACGCCCGATCGGACAGTTAGCGATGCGCCTTATCGGTGCCGAAGGAGCCGTAGAAACTCACGCGCTGCACTATTTCTCGATTCGCATCTGGAGCGCGCCGGGGACGCTGGCAAACTTCGCACTTATCGGCTGGTTTATAGGGATGCAGAACGCGCGGGTACCACTGCTCATCTTTCTGACGATCAACCTAAGCAACATAGCTCTCGACTTGTGGTTTGTTTTGTCTCTCGGCATGAAGGTCGACGGCGTCGCACTTGCGTCCGTCATTGCCGAGTATTCCGGCCTGATGGTTGGACTCGCGTTCGCGGTACTTGCACTGCGTCGGCGTACTGGCCACTGGCCATTCGCGCGCCTATTCAACATTCGTGCGTATGCCGCATTTTTCTCTGTGAACGCACATTTGTTTATACGCACGATGGCGCTGATGTTCACTTTCGGCTTCGTCACCGCGCAGGGTGCGAGGCTTGGCGGTTTGTTTCTGGCTGCCAATGCCGTGCTAATGAATCTGCAGACACTGACTGCGTTCGGCCTCGACGGCGTAGCACACGCGGCCGAGGCGCTGGTTGGCAAGGCCGTCGGAGAAAAACGGCGTGATGCGCTCGAGCAAGCTGTCCGTCTGACGCTCAAGTGGTCGCTGCTCATCGCACTTGGTTTTTGTGCGGCCTATGTCATGGCCGGCCCGCTGTTGGTACGCTTGTTAACCGACCTTCCAGAGGTGCGCGAAACGGCCATGCAGTTTCTGCCCTGGCTTATTATCTCTCCGCTCGTTTCTGTATGGTCGTTTCTCTACGACGGCGTCTACATCGGCGCAACTCGTGCAAAAGCAATGCGCGACATCATGATCTTTTCAACGCTCGTCGTTTTCCTGCCTGCCTGGTACCTGCTGCAGGGCTACGGCAACCACGGTTTGTGGCTGGCCTTCACGCTATTTATGGCCAGCCGGGGAATTGGCATGCACATCGCTTATCGCAAGTCAGTGTTACCGTCAGTGATCTGACAAAACACGTCTTCGACCTCTACCGTCACAGCCTCTCCGTCTTTCAAAGTGTGAATCGGATCACAAATACTGCCCGAATGGCGAGTATTGGCCGCATCTTGTGATCGGAATCCCGTCAAGTCTTGCCACATAGAGGTATTGTTCCACAGGAAATAAAGATCAGATAACATGTGAGAACAGCAATGTGGCTACCAAAAACAGTCTATGAGCGCGTGCCGCAGTACTGGCTGGTATTGGGCCTGCTATTCATGTCATCAGGCATGTACCTCGGCTTCGAATACCGGCTGTCCTATTTTTACTTCGGCATCGGGGTAATTTGCGCCCTTTGGAGCATGTGGGCCTTTTCAGTGCGCCTGCGCAACAGGACGGCGTCGCACGATGCTGAATCGAAATTCACGCAACCCCCTTTAGAATAGAGAGTGAGATCGAATATGTGGTTACCGTCTCCAGTCTACGAGCGCATTCCGCAGTTTTGGTTTTTGCTCGGACTGCTGTTCATGTCAGCCGGAACATACATTGGCTTTGACTACCAATTGACGTTTTTCTATTTCGGTGTCGGCTTTGGTTGCTCCACCTGGGGTCTGTGCATATTTGCCATGCGCAGACGCGCTCGCAAGGTCCTGAACCAGCTGCAGGAATCCACAGACAACCTGATCCCGGGCAGCGGAAGCGCTGCTTAAAGCCTGCCGGACTACCTCCGCCCGCCTCACTCTCGCCGGTTTCAACGACGATGTAGAATAAAGCGCAGACATCGCTGTGCTTTAACCTCGAAGGGTCTCAATGGGCTGGAAAAAACTAAGTACCCGCGTCGTTTTTGAAAACGACTGGATGGAAGTTCGTGAGGATCACGTAGTCAACCCTGGCGGCGGCGAGAATCAGTACGGATATGTCCACTTCAAAAACCGCGCCGTCGCGATTGTTCCGCTGGATGACAAGCTGAACATCTGGCTCGTGGGGCAGCAGCGTTACACGCTTGGCCAGTGGTCGTGGGAACTGCCGATGGGCGGCGCCCCACTTGAAGAGTTGCCGCTTGCAGCCGCGAAGCGGGAGTTAAAAGAGGAAACCGGTCTTTCCGCGGAACATTGGACCGAGATTATGCAGCTACACCCGAGCAACTCGATTACCGACGAAATCGGCTACGTCTACCTCGCCGAAGGCCTTACTGATGGTGAAACCGATTTTGAGGAAACCGAAGCTCTCGAGATCCGTAAACTTCCGCTCGAAGATGCGCTGACGATGGTTCGCGACGGCAGCATTAGCGATGCAATCAGTGTTGCGGCGTTGTTACGCATCGCCGAAATCAAAACACCATCTTCGCAGTAACAACATAGCGCAGCGGGCCGCCGGCCGCGCGTGCATCAAACGGATAGCACGTTACCAGGCTCAGCATCGGCGACTCGGTATCAAGCAACAGGCTGCCGCGTCGCGAATCAATAACGTCGATGCCGACAATCTTGTACAAATGTTTGTCACCGCCAATTTCTTCAATGGACAGGGCCTCGCCTATAGCGACGTCACGGAGAAAGCTGAAGTGCGTATCACGGTGTCCGGCGATAACGCTGTTGCCATGCTCGCCCGGTAATGAGCTCGCACTCAGGTGCCCGGGGCCGAAAGCGAGGGTTCGCCCCGATCCGCCCGCCAACACTATCAGATCCACCTCTCCAGACTTCGCGGACAACCTCGCCACCGGCCACGTGTCTGCCCACGGCCAGGGCACAGGATGCTCTTCGCCATCGGCTGCCCGATTCCATGCTCGAACCATTAATTCCTGCGCCAGCCACGCTTTTGCAGGAATGTAGGCGCCCTGACCGAGTTGCCAAAATCCGAGACATAGCAGACACGCCACCAGCCAGCCCCGAACTGACCTAGTACGCCAGGCCATGACGAGAACTCCGACGCAGCGCGGGCGCTGTTAGCAACAGCAAAGCTGCAGTCAGCAGGATCAGGCCTGCGTGTCGCATTGCAGGAGCGCTTGTCGCCGTTGCCGGAAAACCGAAGATTGCCGAACCGCTTTGGCCGTACGGCATAAGGTTCGCAATTTGTTCACTCTTCAGAGGATCGGTCGACTCTCGCAGCGGTGTCTTATCGATCGCGACAAGACTCGTGTATTTGCTGACCAGGTGATGTTTAAGGGCGGTATCGACTACCGCCATACGCGTCTCTTGCGCGTTGGCACCCCTGCGCTCGAGGTCAAGCAGGTTGGCGATGCGGGCTCGCGCCCACAATGCGGCAACGCCTGGACTGTCTTCGTTAATGTTCAATGCGAGATCACGCGTCCATGCGCCGCTGACGGAGTCGCCGACTATGCGCACCGAGTCACCCGGGCGAAATGCACCGGAAGCTTTCACTTTTACGTTTACGGGTTCGCCGAGGTACAGATCCGGCACAACCGCCGGGAACGGCTCGACAACCACGCTGCTCGGCCACTGCACCGCGATATTGGTTACCTGTGGTTGCTCAAGTTTTTGAAACAGTCGATCCATTTTTTCGCCGACTTCGTGCAGCGAACTGATCGTCGTAAAACTGCCGCGTCCGGCCTCTGCTGCCTTGCGCATAAACCAGCTGTTCGGTGCCGAACCTATGCCTACGGTGAACAAACGTGCATTGCCAAGCCCTGATTCGATCAGCTGGAAAAGCCCTTCCTCATTTCCCACGGCGCCATCCGTTATGAAAATGATCTGCTTCAGATGCGCTTCCGACGCCGCGGATTGCAACGCGTGCTGCAGGGCCGGCCGCATATTTGTACCCCCGTTCGCCTGCAACTGCCTGACGAAGTCCTTCGCACGGCCCAGAGTCGTAGTATCGGCGGCGACGCTTGTTGCAAAGAGCGGATTCGCATGAGAGTTAAACCCAATAACATTGAATCGATCCTCCAGCTGCAAACCGTCGAGGGCACGCTGCAGTGCGCGTTTCGCCTGTTCAATAGAGACACCGTGCATAGAGCCCGATGTGTCGACGATGAAGATCATCTCCCTTGGCATCAGAACGGACGTCGATTCGCCAATATCGGGCGGCATGACCATAAGCAGGTAGTGAGGTTCGCCCTGAAGCGTTTCCGCAAACACCATTGCCCGGGGTGACGAGGATGGAACAGGACGCCACAGCAATTCGAAATCGTGGTCCATGGGTGCCCTGTTGCCAACAAGCGTGACGGCATAGTGACCGCCTGTTTCGGCAACATTGACCGGGTGATATCGGCTCGCAATGATCTCCAGCGGCATACCGGCGTTAACGCTGGCCTGCAGTGACACCTTGTGCCCCCGCGATCCCGATACCATTGGCGGCGTAATCTGTGACGCGTCGCTGACTTCGTCGGTATCAGAAGACCAGCCACTGCCGACTTTGTCCGGCAGCGCCTGGCCGGGGATGTAACGTGGTGTAAGCGTCATCGGATACCGAAGGCTGAACACACCGTTGTCGAAAAGAACGTCCTCCATGTACTCGATCTCGACGATAACTGTCTCGCCGGGTGCGATATTGGCCACAGATGTCGTGAACAAATTTGCGCGCTGTTGCTCCACAAGGCCGGTCTTCTTGCCCGCCTGCTTTGCTTGTTCGTAGGCCTTTCTGGCCCGTTCCCTTTCCTGAATCTCACCTTCAATATAGCGATCACCAATGTACAGGCGCATGTGATCTACGGCGGCCTTGTCCGGCAGTGGGAAGACATAGGTCCCTTCTACCCATTCGCTGCCCTCATTCTTGAATTCCTGCATGACGGAAACGCGTGCAACGAGGCCGTTTACGGTGATATTGACGTCAGTATTCAGAAGGGTTGCCGTTACATAGCCCTGTTCCATACGCATCAACAGGCTGCCTGTCTGCATGGCGCCTGGTGTTGCGGCGGCGAAGGCGCCGCCCGGCCGAATTGATAGCAGCGCAGCAAGCAGCAACACCCAAACAGCCCTTGACGCACGTTTTGCTTTGAACATCCCGGTTCTCCTTCTGGTCTGAGGGTCATTGCAACAAGTCAATACGCCAGAACGCCGACGATGGCATGGCAATGCACCGGCGGAATGTGGCAAATTGTGACGACAAACCAGGGAGTACCAGTGGCAAAACGAATTGCGATTGTTGAAGACGAGGCGGCTATCCGCGACAACTATGCCGCGGCATTCAGACGGGAGGGCTATGAGGTCGAGCCATACGACGCCCGTGATACTGCATTGCAGGCATTCGAAGCGCGATTACCCGACCTTGTCGTTATCGACATAAACCTCAAAGATGACGTCGAAGGCGGCTTCGAGCTCTGTCGGGAGTTGCGCGCAAGAGCAGCCGAACTGCCAATCATTTTCCTCACGGCACGCGACAGCGAATTCGATGCGGTATCCGGTCTACGGCTCGGCGCGGATGATTACCTGACGAAAGACATCAGCCTGCCGCACCTTATGGCGCGGGTTGCAGCTTTGTTCAGGCGTCTCGACGCAATGCAGAAGCCAAGTTCGAAAGAACACCGGATAACGCGCGGCGACCTGGAAATCGACACCGATCGCATGACCATACTTTGGCAGAACCAGGCGGTCGGCCTGACCTTGACTGAGTTCTGGCTTGTCCACGCGATGGCTCGCTATCCAGGGCACGTCAAGAACCGGCAACAACTGATGGATGCAGCGCAGGCCGTTCTCGACGACAACACGATAACGTCACACATCAAGCGCATTCGACGAAAGTTCGTAGCCATAGATACCGGTTTCGGTGCGATAGAAACTGTTTACGGCATGGGCTATCGCTGGCTTGCCGATTAGCCACTGACAATGAACCTAAAGCAGCAGTTGCTCCTTGTTAGCCTGCTCACACTCGTGCTGCCCTGGGCCGGCGTTCAGTTCATTCGTGAAACCGAGTCCGCATTGCGCGCCGGACAGCAGCAGATGCTCGCCGGTACCGCTCGCGCCGTGGCAGATTCACTCGCGCAATACGCAGAAGAATTTCCACCCACCGCGGTCGGCGAACGTTTTGCCGGCGACCAACTGTATGGCCACGAGCTTGAATCGAAACCCGAGATCGATGGTTATTTCGATGATTGGACTATCGCGCGGAAGTCGCTGCGGACCTTGCGCGGCTCCGACGGCCCGGTACGTTTCGCCCTGGGTTTATACGATGAGGCCGTTTATCTTTACGTCGAGGTCAGCGATAGAAACATCGTCTACGCAACGCCCACGACAGCGGCATTGGAGTCCGGGTCGCGCTATGCCGATCGCATCAGCGTGATCAATACCAGCCCGCCGTATCGGGAGGAAGCGCTTACCTTTGCCGCTGAAGCGCCGGGTTCGATCGTGGCGTATCTGCGAAACGAGTATGGATTCGCCCCTGATCCGACGGTCCTTGCAACCTGGCAGGACGTGCCAGGTGGCTACCAGCTTGAAGCGCGCATTCCGGCCAGCAAGCTCGGTACCCATCTCGGCATAGTCGTCAGCAACACCACGAGTGAGCTGGCGGCGCCTGTGCGCAGCGCGAGTTTCTCGGCAACAGCGCCCGGCAGGCTTGTCACAACGTCTGTAGAGCTCAGCGATATCGCAGCCGACCTTGCCCAACCCGGCATGCGCCTTATCGTGACCGACCTTTCGGGTTGGCGAATCGCAACAGGCGGCGATATCGTTTCGCCCCGATCGTCAACTGCCAGCGCTCACTCGGCATGGCTTCGCATCGCCTACAACGCACTGGTCAAGTCAGGTCAGCAGGCTGAATTGGCAGAACCAGATCCGGGCGGACGAGAGCAGCAAAGCTACATTGTCCAGGCACTCGGCGGCCAGGAAACGGTCAGCTGGTTTCGCAGCGCTGACAGCGGACGGGCAGTCGTTGCAGTGGCTCAGCCCATAACGACGAACAACAGGACGCTCGGCGCCGTTGTGCTGCAGCAGGGTACCGATGCGATCCTGAGTCTGACAAACCAGGGTTTGGCCCGCCTGATCAATGTTACGTTGATTGCGACGCTTCTCGTTGCGTTTGCATTACTTGGATATGCGAGCTGGTTGTCACGCCGCATCAGTAGCCTCAGCATTGCAGCCGAGGAGGCGCTGGACGGCGGCAAGCTGCGCACGACGTTGCCGAGCGCACTGGCTGGCGATGAGGTTGGTGACCTGTCTCGCAGTTTTTCGCACGTCTTGCGACAACTCGGTGAGTACAACGACTATCTTCGCTCACTTGCCTCAAAGCTCTCGCATGAATTACGCACGCCGCTCGCGATCGTTACATCATCGCTCGAAAACCTCGAACACGAACCACTCAATAGCGCGTCAGCAGATTACGCCGCCCGGGCAAAGGGCGGTGCGGACCGTCTACGACGAATTCTCACGGCCATGAGCGAGGCCAGCAGGGTTGAAGAATTGATGCAGCATGCAGAACCCGAGGAATTTGATCTGTGCAAAGTGCTGGAATCCACAGCTGCCGCTTATCGGGATGTTTACCCGAAGCGAACGTTTGAGCTTACGGGCGATGTTGACGACGCAGTGACACAAGGCTCGCCTGAGTTGCTCATTCAAATGCTCGACAAGCTCGTCGACAACGCCGTCGACTTCAGCGGCGAGCACGATGTTATTACGATTGGACTGAGCGTCGATGATTCTTCGCTGCAACTTACCATTAGCAACCCGGGGCCGAAATTGCCCGAGAAAATGCGTTCACAATTGTTTGACTCGATGGTTTCTGTGCGCCCTGGGGCCGGAGACAAGCACCTGGGGCTGGGCTTGTATATTGCGAAGCTGATTGCTGAAGGTCACGGCGGAAAAATTCAGGCCGACAATACCGACGTCGGTGTGCGCTTTACCGTGGATTTGCCACGCTTGCGCTAGACGCCGAGGTAGGCGGCAATGCCCTTCGCCGCCTCGCGGCCTTCGAACACGGCAGTTACGACCAGGTCCGAGCCGCGAACCATGTCGCCACCGGCAAACACCTTCGGGTTGCTTGTTTGGTGAATATAGTCACCGACCGTAGCCACCCTGACGCGATCGCTTGGCAGCGTCTCGATTGAGAAATCTTCGAACCATGCCGGCGGATCCGGCTGAAAACCAAATGCAATAACGACGGCGTCGGCAGGAAGAACCTGTTCGGTTCCGGCTATGGGCTCGGGACGGCGGCGGCCGTCGGAGCCCGGTTCACTCATTTGCGTTTCGATGACCTTAACGCCGGTCACGTGGTCCTTGCCAACTATCTCAAGCGGCTGGCGGTTAAACAGGAACTCGATGCCCTCTTCTTTGCTATTTGCTACCTCGCGTCGCGAGCCAGGCATGTTTTCTTCATCGCGCCGATACGCACAACGCACGCTCGCTGCACCTTGACGAATAGCCGTGCGATTGCAGTCCATACCGGTATCACCGCCACCCAGTACCACTACGTTTTTGCCGGCCAGGTCGATGTAGGGAATGGAATCATCGTCATAAGCCAGTTCGCGATAGACGTTCGATACGAGATACGGCAACGCCTCGTGAACTCCGGGCAAATCCTCGCCTGCAAAGCCACCGCGCACGTAATTGTATGTGCCCATGCCTAGAAAGACGGCGTCAAACTCTTCGAGCAACTCATCAAATGGCTTGTCCTCGCCGATGCGTGTGTTCAGGACGAACTTGACGCCCATGCCCTCGAGGATTTCCCGCCGCTTATTGACGACCTCCTTTTCAAGCTTGAAAGGAGGGATTCCGTAGGTAAGCAAGCCGCCTATATCGGGGTAAGCGTCGTAAACCACGGACCGGATGCCCTGGCGGGCAAGGACATCAGCTGCCGCAAGACCTGCAGGACCCGCGCCGACAATGCCGACGGTTTTCCCCGAGTCGACGACCTGCGACATGTCCGGGCGCCAACCGAGCTTTACGGCTTCGTCGGTTATGTACTTCTCGATGCTACCGATTGTCACTGCACCGATACCGTCATTGAGCGTACACGCCCCCTCACAGAGCCTGTCTTGCGGACAGACGCGCCCGCATATCTCGGGTAATGAATTTGTCTGGTGCGACAGCTCGGCCGCCTCGAACAACTTTCCCTGTTCGATCAAGTCCAGCCAATTGGGAATGTAATTGTGGACCGGGCACTTCCACTCGCAATACGGGTTGCCGCAGGCAATGCACCGGCCGGCTTGTGCCGCGGCGCTGGCACCATCGTAACTCTCATAGATTTCATCAAAATGTTTGATGCGCTCCTCGGCGTCTTCCTTGGCCGGATCCTTGCGCGGTATTTCGAGAAACTGTAGCGGGTGCTTTGACATGCTTATGCCGCCTGGCGCAGCGATGCAATTAGCGAACCGAGCTCCGCCGCCTTGGGCTTCACAACCCAGAACTTCGGCATGAAGGTTCGGTAGTCGTCAAGGATCTGACTGCCCCACTCGCTACCGGTAGCCTCGACATGTTGTGTAATGAGCGACCGAAGATGATGCAAATGCACCTCCATCGTTTCGGGTGTGATGCGATGAATGTCGATAAGCTCGTGGTTGTAGCGATCTACAAAGCAGCGGTCGATATCCAGAACGTACGCAAAACCACCGGTCATGCCGGCACCAAAATTGATGCCCGTCCGGCCGAGCACAACGACGACGCCATCGGTCATGTATTCACAGCAATGGTCACCCGATCCTTCGATAACCGCGGTGGCGCCCGAATTACGAACGGCGAAGCGTTCGCCAGCTGTACCCGCGGCAAACAACTGGCCGCCGGTGGCACCGTACAGGCAGGTATTACCAATGATGGCGGTTTCCCTGACCAGGTAGTCGGCGTCTTCAGGTGGGCGGACAACAACACGACCGCCTGCCATGCCCTTGCCCACGTAGTCATTGGCATCACCAATCAAAATAAGGTTGAGCCCTGAGACGTTCCAGACCCCAAGGCTCTGGCCGGCTGTGCCGCGCAGAAGAATGTCGATCGGTGCATCGCGCATGCCTTCGTTACCATGTTGCCGGGCAATTTCGCCAGACAGCCGAGCGCCGATTGAGCGATTGAAATTCTTGACCTCAAAACCGAAGCGCCCACCGCTTTTGGCTTCAATCGCCGGTAGCGCCGCCCGCACCATCTCCTCTGCGAGCTCTCCCTTGTCGAACGGATCGTTGCGCAACTCGGTACAAAATTGTGCCGCATCGCGGGCAATGCCTTCGGCCGACACAATCGGCGCAAGATCCAAACGTGACTGCCGATCCGTATCGCCAAGCTCAGGCTGTAACAGGTCGACCCGCCCGATAAGTTCCTCGAGCTTGCGGACGCCGAGCTCCGCCATCAGCTCACGCGTATCCTCGGCGACAAAGCGGAAGAAATTGATAACCATATCGGGCAAACCAATAAAGAACTCGCTGCGCAAAGTACTGTTTTGTGTAGCTACGCCGGTCGCGCAGTTATTCAAATGACAGATGCGCAGGTATTTGCAGCCCAATGCAACCATTGGCCCGGTACCGAAGCCGAAACTCTCGGCGCCCAACATCGCAGCTTTGATAACGTCGACGCCGGTTTTGAGCCCGCCATCGGTTTGTAAACGAACCTTGCCGCGCAGGTCGTTGCGGCGCAATACCTGGTGCGTCTCGGAAAGACCAAGCTCCCAGGGGCTCCCCGCATACTTGACCGAGCTAAGTGGGCTTGCGCCCGTCCCGCCATCGTATCCGGATATTGTAATGAGGTCGGCGTATGCCTTGACGACGCCCGCCGCGATCGTGCCAACACCTGGCTCCGCAACGAGCTTGACCGACACGAGTGCTTTTGGATTTACCTGTTTGAGATCGAAGATAAGTTGCGCAAGGTCCTCGATTGAATAGATGTCGTGATGCGGTGGTGGCGATATCAGCCCAACGCCCGGTTTGGCAAACCTCAGGCGCGCGATCATCTCGTTGACCTTATGACCCGGCAGCTGACCACCTTCGCCCGGCTTTGCGCCCTGAGCGATTTTGATCTGGATGACCTCGGCGTTGACGAGGTATTCCGCGGTTACACCAAAGCGGCCTGACGCAACTTGTTTGATCTTGGAAACCCGCTCGGTTCCATAACGAGAAGGGTCTTCGCCGCCCTCACCGGAGTTCGAACGCGCACCCATGCGGTTCATCGCTATCGCAAGAGACTCGTGTGCTTCGGGTGATAATGCGCCGAGAGACATACCGGCACTATCGAAGCGCACAAGAATATCCTCAACCGGTTCTACTTCGTCGAGAGGTACCGCCGGCCCTGCCACCTTCGTCAATAGCAGGTCCCGTAAGGTCGCGACCGGCCGGTTGTTAACCAACGCTGCATAGTCTTTGTATTTCTCAAAGTCGCCGCTACGAACAGCGGCCTGTAGTGTCGTTACAACATCCGGGTTGTAACAATGATACTCGCCGCCATACACGTACTTCAGGAGACCGCCTTGTTCAATCGTTAGCTGCGGTTTCCAGGCAGTGACCGCGAGCTGCTGTTGGTCACTTTTCAAATCGTCAAAGTTGCTGCCCTGAATTCTCGAGGTAGTGCCCGTGAAACATCGATCAACGACTTCGTCATGCAAGCCGACGATCTCGAACAGCTGTGCACCGCGGTAACTGGAGACAGACGAAATGCCCATCTTGGACATAATCTTGAACAGTCCCTTGCGAATACCGCGCCGATAGTTGCGACCAAGTTGCTGTTGTTTATCAAGATTGCCGCGCTGTGCGATGTCGTGCAACGACTGATAAACGAGGTACGGATAAACCAACGTTGCCCCGTAGCCAATAAGACATGCGAAATGATGTGGATCGCGGGCGACACCCGTTTCTACGACGATGTTCACATCGCAGCGTAAGCCCTTACGCACAAGATGATGGTGTACTGCACCTGTCGCCAACAAAGCATGCACCGGCAACTTGCCCGGCACCAGGTAGCGATCACTGAGCAACAGGATCAGCTTGCCGTCGTCAACTGCCTTGACGGCCTGAGCACACATCTGTTCAAGCGCCGCGGGCAGAGACAGTGACTCATCGACATTGAGATCAATGAAGCTGTGGTTATTGCCATGCATGTCGTCGCTCAAAAGCTGTCGCAACTTGCGCTGCGACAAGATTGGCGAGTTTATGCAGATTTGTTCAGCGTGCTCCGGTCCGATATCGAACAAGCTCGACTCTCGGCCGATGTTTGTTTGTAGCGACATCACAATGCGCTCGCGCAGGGAGTCGATTGGTGGATTTGTAACCTGGGCGAACTGTTGCCGGAAATAGTCAAACGGTGAACGTACCTTCTTCGACAAAACCGCCATCGGCGTGTCATCGCCCATCGAGCCCACTGCTTCCTGTGCACGTTCGGCCAGTACCGCAACGATATCGTTCAGTTCTTCGCGAGACAGGTTGAACATCTTCTGATAGCTGGCAAGCGTGTTGGGATCCATGGGCTCGGCAGCTGTATGCGTGTCCACCAACTCGGAATCCAGATAACGCACGCCTTTCTTGAGCCACTTCTTGTAAGGGGCGCGTGTTTTGAGAATGTCATGGATGTCATCATTTTCGAGCACGACACCGTTAACCAGGTCGACTGCCAGCATCTGGCCCGGCCCAAGGCGCCCTTTGGTGAGCACGTCTTTCTCATCGTAGTCGTACACACCGATTTCGGAGGCGACGGTGAGGTGCCGATCCTTGGTAATAACGAAACGCGCCGGACGCAATCCATTCCTGTCGAGGCAACAGGCTGCATAGCGACCGTCCGTCAGTACGATGCCGGCAGGCCCGTCCCAGGGCTCCATCTGGCTGTCATAGAATTCGTAAAACGCACGCACATCCGGATCGATATCATCAACGCTTTGCCAGGCCGGCGGCAACAAGATACGCATAGCCTGCAACACGTCCATGCCACCGGCACGCATGACTTCCAGCATGTTGTCGAGGCTGGACGAGTCGGAGCCGGTCAGCGAGATGATCGGGTCGAGGTCGGATATGTCATCCAGCTTGTCCGAAAGAAAGTTTTTTGCGCGGGCCTGTGCCCAGTTGCGGTTGCCCTGAATCGTGTTGATTTCGCCGTTATGCGCCAGAAACCGAAAGGGCTGTGCCAGCCGCCACTGCGGCATCGTGTTAGTGGAAAAACGCTGATGAAACATGCATACCGAAGACTCGAGCCGCGGATCGCGAAGGTCCGGGAAGAAATCTGGCAAAACGCCCGGCATGACCATGCCCTTGTAGCTGATCGTGACCGACGAAAGACTTGCTATGTAGGTTTCTGCATCAGTGATTCGGTTTTCGGCTCGTCGTCGCGCGAGAAACAAACGTCGATTGAACGAACCACGAGACATGCCATCCGGCGCATTCACAAACACTTGTTCTATCTGCGGCAATGTCCGCAACGCCCGCTCGCCGCATGCAGAAGGGTCAGTCGGCACGACACGCCATCCCGCATGCTCGAGTCCGACTTCTGCGACCGTTGTCTCGATTGCTTTGCGTGCCGTTGCGGCAAGGTCGGGATCCTGGCTGAGGAATACTGTACCGGCAGCGAAACGGACGCCAAATTGCATTCCCTGTTCTTCGGCAACTGCCCTTAAGAAGCGTTCGGGGAGCTTGATGAGCAGCCCGCAACCATCACCAGTCTTGCCATCAGCCGCAACGGCACCGCGATGCGTCAGGCGGGCAAGCGCGGAGATCGCCGTTTCGACGACCCAGTGGCTCGGCATATCATCGAGGTTCGCGATCAGTCCAAAACCGCAACTGTCGCGTTCGAAAGCCGGGTCATACAGACCTTGTGCAATTCGCTCGGTCATCGACGCCCTGAGGAACACGCTATTTGCGTGCCCCGCTGAGTTTCTCGTTGAGGTGGCACACCAGGTGCCGGGTTGGGCTGCAAGCGGGAAACCGCCGTAGCTGCCCGAGCGAAATAGTATAGGTCACGATGGCTGGCAACGGCTAATGCACTGCAGCAAAAAGGCCGGATAGGCCACATTTCAAGCATTCAGGCGCGATTTAGGGGGGAAATCGGACGGCGCAAATTTGGTTGCGCGCGTAACCAAGAACATTCACAAATTACCGCGCGACCCTCGAACTTGATGCTTGCAAGTGAATTTCACCCGTCGACCTGAAGCGCACCGGTTTTACGAGCGGCAGGTCGATACCCAGCTCCCCAGTAAGCGCATACGGTATATCGCCGCGAACACCATCGCGAATAACGTAAAGAAGTTGTGGCGCGGTTTTCAGCAAGTTCAGTTGAACGTTTATCGCGAACTCACCATCTCCCTGCGCGGGAATGACAAAAGCCGCTGCTGTTTCACCCTTTGCAAAAGCGTGCCCATCCAGTTCAATGCCATACGACACTTCGCTTACCGGAAGCGGGAAGGGATTGGGGTTAACCACATCAAAACCGAGCAGGAAGGTCTGTCCCGAGAAGCCCAGGTTCGTCACCGTCACGTTTCGCAGACTAACGCCCGGCGCACTGATAAGCGTCTCCATGCTGGCGCACGCAGTTAACGCAAAGGCCAGGGGTATCAGGCCCATGTTGCGTAATACGTTTCGTCGGATCATCAGCCCCTCCTGCCTTGCCTAATGCACGTTGTTACCGAGCCCGCCCCAGCGCGCAGCAATCAACAACCAGTCGTCACCATCGCGGACAAGTTCCATTTCGAACCGATACGCGTCTGCGCTAAATCCCAGCGCATTATCATTCGATCCAGCCATGCCGACCTGGAGCACAAGCTCCGCGGCCGAGTCGCCATACACGTCGAGCTCATCAAGGTGCGTAATCAATACCACTTTGTCCTGACGGAGAAAATAGAAACGCATCATATTGCCGATATCTTCACGGCTATTACCCCGCGAGTCCGTGTACGCCGGCGAGATCATATCCAGTAATGAGCCCCGGTCTTTGGCCTCAGCGGCCTTGTGCCCGGCCTCTACCCACGCACGGACCGCTTCTTCAGGGCCTGCTTCCGGCCCCCCACAGGCCGAGGCAAGCAGGAAAACCAGTCCTGCAGCAACGAATCGAGCCTGGCGAGCGGTGAATCCATCGATCATCTGCTAAAGTTTACGGAGATATGGGGTCATAAATGGCCCTGACGGCCCAAACCGTGACCTGGGTCGCACTTTGTGTGCACCGCCATATCACAAAGTGTGGTCTTGCAACGTCACCACGAACCCTGGAAATACTGCCATGTCGGTAAAATTACTCAGCGAGCGCATGAATGCGACCATTACCGATGAAGACCAACAGCGCATCGACGCGATTCTTGCGTTCTGGTTCAAGGAGCATGAGCTCTCGGCACCGCAAATCGACCATCGTATGGACATCTGGTTTGGTGAAGACGAAGTCTTCGATCACGAATGCAAAAAAATGTTCTCGGCAGACGTCGACAGGGCCAGCGAAGGCCAACTCGACCACTGGGCGCTCGAAGCGAAAGGACGGCTGGCTCTCATCCTGTTGCTCGACCAGTTTCGCCGAAACATTTACCGCGGCACGGCCGAGGCGTTCGCCATGGATAAGGCCGCGTTGAAACTATGCGTCGAAGGTGCGCTGGAGAAACAGGACAAGGGGTTAACACCGATTCAACGTGCGTTTTATTACATGCCCTTACAACATACGGAATCGCTCAAGGTGCAGACGAAGTCTGTACAAATATTCCGCCGCTTGTCCGAAGTCGTCTCCCCGACCTACCGGGAAACCTTCGAGACCATTGCACAGTTTGCGGAGCTGCATCACGATATCGTCAAGCAATTCGGCCGCTTTCCGCACCGTAACAAGCTGCTTGGCCGCGAAAATACACCCGAGGAAGACGAATACCTTGCCGGTGACAGCCCCGACTTCGGTCAGGGCGACCAGACTTAAGAAGAACAACAAGCATCTGACAAGGGGAATTCCATGCACAGACGTACGTTCTGCAAATCCACTGTGGCTGCGGCCGTTGCGGCAACGTTACGCGGCTGTAGCGCCGACGACCGTCAAGCAGATATCGGCAGACGGCGCCGAGCTCTCGATTGAATCTTCTGCCGTCTCCGAGCTGGCCGAAAGCCTGACGGACCGACGGCGGCTCATTGCTCGGCAATATCGACGAAGCTGCTTCCGCGCACAACACGATGACGACAACCGGCATTGTTTCTCATACGGGCACCGGCGGATTCACGCTGGGCCGTGGCCTAGGGCGTACAGACCGCAAGATGGGTCTCGCTATCGACGACCTGCTCGCCGCAACGGTCGTCACGGCCAATGGCGACGTTGTTCGTGCAAGCGAAGACGAGAAAAAACCTGGGGCAATTACGGCGAGAATTATCCGCGGCTGGTCGAACTGAAAAACAAATACGACCCAAGCAACCTGTTCCGCCTCAACGCAAACATCAAGCCGGGCTAAGCTGAGCCCGCGACAGGCGTGCATAGCGCCAGGCCAATAGCACGGCTGCAACAGTCAGGCCTACGATGAAAGCGCCCCACGTATAAACCGGTGGCGCTTTGTAGGTAACGGCAGCCATGTAGGCCAGCGGAAACGCGAGCGCCCAGTAGGCGAAGATGTTGATCGCCATCGGGAAGCGCGTGTCCTTGTAGCCGCGCAGTGCACCAGCCGAACCTATTTGCACCCCATCTGCGATCTGAAATATCGCGGCCGCCAGCAACAAGGTAATCGCGATACTCGTGACAGATGGATCGTTCGTATAAAGACCAACGACGGCATCGCGAAAGAACAGCATGGCTGTGGCTGAGCAACTCATGAAAACAGCGCAGACGAGAATTCCAAAGGCGCCACTGAAACGTGCTGCCTGGGCATTGCCGGCGCCAAGCGCATGTCCTACGCGGATGGTAATCGCCGAACTCAGGGCGAGCGGAACCATAAATGCCGTCATCGCAAAATTGATCGCAACCAGGTGCGCAGCGGCAATCGACGCGCCGCGCGTACCCATCAATACGGATACAGCGTTGAACAAACCAGCTTCGGCCGTAATGGTGATGGCAATGGGTACCCCAAGCATCAGTATCTCTTTCAATACGCCGGGGTGTACGCGGCCGACGCGCGTGAAGATTTTCAATGGCCGGTAGGCCCGGCTCTTCATCATGTAGACGGCAAGCGCGATCATAATCAGCCACATCGTGATCGCGCTCGCATAGCCGCAACCAACCACGCCCAAGGCTGGCGCGCCGAAGTGACCAAACATGAGGACGTAGTTCAGAAAAATATTGGCGACGAGTGAAAGAACCGACGCGTACATGATTGGTTTCGTCGCGCCAATGCCCTCATTCGTGAATCGTAATGCGAGAAAAACGAAAATCGCAGGTGCGCCAAGGATAAGCGCATGAACATAGTCGGTGGTAAGTTCACGAAATTCAGGATCAATTCCGACCAGAACAAGTGTCGGCCCCACCAAACGACCCCCGACAAACAGGACCACCAGCCCTATGAAAATCGCCAGATAGATTCCGTGGCGGGTATAACGGCCGATCAACTCCGGATTACCCGCGCCATAGTGCCTGGCCGCAATCGGTGAAATCGCCATCAACGTGCCCATGGCAAACGCAAAACCGAAGAACCAGACACTGCCACCAACAGCAACCGCCGCCAGCGATTCGGCACCAAGGCGCCCGGACATCATCGCGTCTGCAGTATGAATGCCGGCAATCGACAAATTATTGACGATTAGCGGCCAGGCGACCCCCAGCAGGCCGCGTAATTCCTCTCGCCAATTGCCAGATCTCCACATGCCGCAAATGTAACTCATTCGCCACCGGTGTCCATCCCGCTTTTTGTATTCAACAGTTTCGGCGTTCTTTCAGGCAGCGCCAATCGGGTTTTATGCAGTTTCCGTATCCAGTTGGTGTAAAATCGCGGGCGAACATCACAGGTCAAACGTCCACACGGAGACAACAATGCTGCACGATGGTCAATCAATCCGAGTTGCTGTAATTGGCGGCTCACGCATTCCGTTTTGTCGGTCGCACTCGATCTATCGCGATTGTTCGAACCAGGACCTGATGACTGCCGCTCTTGCCGGCCTGGTCAACAAGTTCGACCTCAAAGGACAAACGCTCGGCGACGTCGCGCTCGGGGCCGTCATCAAGCATTCGCGAGACTTCAATCTCGCGCGAGAATCCGTCATTGAATGCGGCCTGTCTCCGCGTACGCCTGGCATCGACCTGCAACGTGCTTGCGGCACTGGCCTCGAGGCCTGTGCGCTGATCGGCAACAAGATCGCCCTTGGGCAGATCGACTCGGGCATCGCTGGCGGTACAGATACAATCAGCGACGCGCCGATTGTCTACCCGGACTCCTATCGTTCGATCATGATGGACGTGTTCCGCGCCCGGTCTTTGCCGGAGCGCATACTGCCGTGGTTCCGCCTGCGTCCCGCGCATTTCAAACCAGAGTTTCCGGGTGTCAACGAACCCCGTACCGGCCTTTCAATGGGGCAGAGCACCGAAATCACAGCCAAAGAATGGGACATTCCTCGCGAACATCAGGATCAACTGGCACTTGCCAGCCACATGAAAGCCGCGGCCGCGTTCGACGCCGGATGGTATGAAGACCTTGTCGTGCCGTTTATGGATTGTGAAGAAGACAACAACATTCGTCGTGACACGACTTTCGAAAAACTATCATCGCTAAAGCCCGTTTTTGACAGAAGCGCAGAGGGCACCATGACGGCCGGTAATAGTACGCCTTTGACTGACGGCGCCGCCGCTGTACTGCTGGCTTCCGAAGAATGGGCGAGAGTCAAGAACCTGCCGGTTGCTGCTTACCTGACGTACACGCAAACAGCAGCCATCAACTTTGTTAACGACGAAGGGCTGTTGATGGCTCCGGCGTACGCGGTATCCGAGATGTTAAAGACGGCCAATCTGAATCTGCAGGACTTCGACTTCTACGAAATTCACGAGGCGTTCGCCGCGCAAACCATTGCAACGCTAAAGGCCTGGCAGTCGGAGAAATTCTGCCGTGAACGCCTCGGTCGCAATGTGGCTATGGGTCCTGTCGACCTGGCGAAAGTCAACGTCAAGGGTGGCAGCCTCGCAATGGGTCATCCGTTCGCTGCGACCGGTGCGCGCATCGTTGGGACAATGGCGAAGCTTCTTTCTGAAAAAGGTTCTGGCCGCGGTTTAATTTCTGTCTGCACCGCCGGTGGAATGGGCGTTTCAGCGATAATGGAAGCTGCTTAGCTGAGGCTACTCGGGTGCCGAACCGCCCCCCTTAGAGCCTCGCTGCATCGCGGCAAGCGCCTTGTCGATGCGCGTTTTGGCCTGAGCGGTGACGCCGCCGCGCTTGTATTCGTCGACAACAAATGTCTCTACGCGCGACACGAGTTCGTCGATGTCACCATTGCCGAACGGCATGGGCACTGTGACCTCCGGCGGCGCGTTATCAACGGCTCCAAACAAGTTTATCCACTGCTCGCTTTGCTTGCCGATGCTAACCAGCTTGTAGAATTCCGAACCCGGTTTTCCGTTCTGTGTTTTCGCAAGGCTCACAACACCAACCACCAGGGACGCGGGAACCAGCAGCAGATCGCGAAGGCCGTCGATAATAAGTTTAACTTGCAGTACGCCTATGTCGCGGACGAGCGTCCACAAAGCAGGCGCGGATTGTTCTACCTGGGGGCTGAAAGTCATTGGCTTATCACATCGCAAACTGGTGTCAGAGTCCTGAATTATAGCGTTTGTCGCTGGTACAGGAACCGCCTTTGGTTTAGTGTTGCGCGGAATCACATCGGTAACCGGATCTATGCCGACATTCCAACCCTCTGCAAAGCACGAACACGGGCTGCCAGAATCCCTGGGGGTTCTGCTCGTCAATCTGGGCACGCCTGATGAACCGACGGCCGCAGCGGTACGTCGTTATTTGCGGCAGTTCCTCTGGGATCCGCGTGTCATTGAGGTACCCCGACCTTTGTGGTGGCTTATTCTGCATGGCTACATTTTGCGCTTTAGACCCGCTCGCTCTGCCGAGGCATATCAAAAGGTCTGGACGGACGACGGCTCGCCGTTGATGGTTCATTCGAAGGACATTGCGACATCCGTCGGTCAGCATCTTGCAACACGCTACTCAGCTCAGGTCAACGTCGAACTGGGCATGTCTTATGGCGAGCCTTCGATTGGTGTCGCACTAAACCAACTGTACGAAAAAGGTTCACGCCGTATCGTCTGCCTACCCCTGTATCCGCAATATTCCGGTACAACAACCGCCTCTGTTTTCGAAGCGGTTACCACCGCCTTGAGTCGGCGCCGTTGGGTACCAGAGTTCCGATTCATTAATCACTATCATGACGCGCGCGGATATATCGCCGCACAGGCGCAAAACATCCGTGATCACTGGGAACAAAATGGCCGTGGCGACAAACTGCTTTTTTCGTTTCATGGCGTACCCAGAGCCACGCTGGAGAGCGGTGACCCGTATCACTGTCAGTGCCAGAAGACAGCTCGCCTGATCGCAGAATCGTTGGACCTTGGGGATGACGAATGGATTATTACATTTCAATCTCGTGTTGGCCGCGCCGAGTGGTTACGGCCCTACACTGACGAAAGCGTCATCAAGCTTGCCAAAAGCGGCGTCAAACGGCTGGATGTCGTTTGTCCCGGGTTCGCGGCAGACTGTCTCGAAACGCTGGAAGAAATCGCTATGCAAAACTCCGGCTTCTTCAAGGCAGCGGGCGGCGACTCTTTAAACTATATTCCAGCACTTAATGCGCGCGATGATCATATCGAGTTTCTTGTACGCCTTATCGAAAAACATGTCGGCGGCTGGCCAGAGTCGTCAACAGACTGGAGCGCAAGCGACGATGCACACGAACGAGACAGGTCGCGAAGCCGCGCGCTGGCTTTAGGCGCTTCGCAATGAGTAGCCTCGGCCGATTTCTCGAGTTCAGCGTGCAAACACCCGACATCATCGAGTCGTTGGGCTTTTATAAAATGCTTGGCTTTGCGGAACTCGAAATTGGCGATGTCTGGCCACACAAGTATGCGGTGATTAGCGATGGTATCCTCAGCATCGGCTTGCATGACAGAGATTTCCACGCACCGGCAGTAACATTTGTACAAGCGGATCTCGCAAAACGTGCGCGCTCAATGTCCGATTATGGTTTCGACTTTAATGTAATGCACCTGAATGAAGACGAATTCAATCGGCTTGGTTTTGCCGATCGGGACGGCCATCAACTGACAATGGTCGAAGCAAGGACGTTTTCCCGTGGCGACGAATTCGATAGCGACTCCGCCTGTGGCAATTTTTTTGAATTGTCGTTGCCGGTCCGTGATGCCGTTCGCACGGCAAGGCTCTGGGCGTCGGTCGCACCGTCGCTATTGCGCATGCGCGAGGAACCAACGGTACATATGCGATTTGATGCTGGCAGCGTACCAATCGGACTTTCCGAGAGCATCGCACTAAGCGGCCCTTCGCTGTGCTTCAAGTGTCACGACAAGGATGCACTTGCGCACCTTGTCGAAAGATACGACTTCGAACACGAGACCTTTCCGGGATTCGAGGGGGCGTTTGTCGCGCTAAAGGCTCCTGAAGGCACGATGCTGTACATGTTCGATGAAGATTTTCTCGGCGAAACCTACGAAGTCGATGAGTCCGACGACCTGAGCGAATTCCCGAGGTAACCGACACGGTCAGTACACGGTCCGCTCTTGCGATCCGGAACAGCGCACGGCCGTCCTGCAAGGGCCACTGAACCAGTCGATTGGCTCAACGCACTAATAGCACGGGCCGCTCCTACAAGAGGGCGGAGATGAGTTGTTTCGCCTGGCCAAGGTAGGATCGGCCGAAGATGTTCAGGTGATTCAGCACATGGTAAAGCTGGTACAGCTTTAGCCGCTGCTCATGCCCCGGCTCCAGTGGCCAACTCGCTTCGTACGCCGCATAGAATGCAGGGCCGAAACCGCCAAACAACTTCGTCATTGCAATATCGGTTTCACGGTCACCGTAGTAAACCGCCGGGTCGAATGTCACCGGCGCAGCGTCTGCGCAGCCCCAGTTGCCGCCCCACAGATCACCGTGCAGAAGCGATGCGACCGGCTCGTAGCCGACGAAGAAGTCGGCCAATCGTTCGGCGAGCCGTGACCCTGGCTCGGCCAGGTGGTCGGAGAAGCCATTCGCGACAGCAAGATCGAGCTGGTATTCAAGTCGGCGCTCTCTAAAAAATGATGGCCAGTCGTCCGACCGCGAGTTGATCTGCGGTGTCGGTCCAATTGTGTTGTCTCGAAACCAGCCAAACTGTTCGGCAGAATGGTGATGCAGGTTTGCGAGCTGTTCGCCGAAACGCCGTTCAATCATTGCGTCAGGTCGCTGCAGCGACAGCCGCTCGAGTGCTATATAACTTTTGCCCTCAGAAATGCCGCAGCTGATGACCTCCGGCACGCGAATGGCACCTGCCTTCCTGAGCTCATTCAGTCCGTCCGCCTCCGCTTCAAACATCGGCAATGCAGAGACTGGCCCCGTCTTGATGAAAGACGAACCGTCGATCATTGCTAGTCGCGGCTCAGGTCCGCAATGCGTTCTGCCTGCCTGCGCAACGCCGTACCAATGTTAGCTTCATCAAACAGTGCATTAATGTCGCCGAGCTTCGGCGCCGACCTCTGCATTGCGACCTCGGCATCATCGATCGGGGCATCGCAGAGAATACCCGTCAGCTTGCGCGCAAGAACTGCATCTTCCCGATGCTTTTCGAGCTTATCGCCCAGCGTCTTTGCGCCGCGAACATTAATTTCGTGTACTCGGCTGAGGTTGTCGTAGATGCCGTCAAGGCTGCCGAAATTCTCTAGTAGAACCGTTGCAGTCTTCTTGCCAACCCCCGGGACGCCTTTGATGTTGTCAACCGCGTCGCCAGCAAGCGCCAGGAAGTCGGCGATTTGTTCCGGGCGAACACCGAACACATCCGGAACCTGCTCGTAAGCGATTTTGCCCTTGCCCGCGAAATCCCAGAATATATCGTCGGCCGATATCAATTGCGCAAGGTCCTTGTCGCGCGTAACGATGGTTGAAGCGCGATTTTGCGTACGCCCGTGGTGAACAAGCGTGCCTATCAGGTCGTCGGCCTCATAACGCGGGCTACCCCATTCCAGAACGCCAAGCGCACGCGCAAACCGACGGCATTGTCCGAACTGGCGTATGAGGTCCGCTGGAGCCGGGTCACGGTTCGCCTTGTATTGCGGATAAATTTCGACCCGATAAGATGCGGACTGACTCTCGTCGAACAAGACCGCGATGTACTCCGGGTTGACCTGCTCCATGAAATCGCCGAGGAAGCGGCAGAAGCCGTAGAGCGCGTTAACCGGGTTACCTTCCGCGTCAACCATATCTTCGGGCATCGAGTAGTACGCCCGAAATATGTACACGCTCGCGTCGATCAAGTATTGCATCGACGACTAGTCCTTATTCGTGGAAGTGAACGTCAACAATTTGCCGGCCGTCGGCAAGACGATCCTTCAATCGTGCGTGCAACGGACTCGAGCGCGGAATGTGCGCGAGCAAGTACTGCATCTGATCTGTGAGCACACGACGGCCTTTAAGGTAAATATACTCAGCGTACGTTGGAGAGAATGGAATAGCGATCAACTGCATCGACGCCTGCTCGGGCGTGCGGCCACCCTTGTAGTTGTTGCATCGTCGGCAGGCTGTGGCTACGTTGTTCCACCTGTCCTTGCCGCCCTGAGAGATCGGCGTTATGTGGTCACGCGTCAGGTCTCGCGTAGGGTAACGCATCGCACAATACAGACACAGGTTGGCATCACGCTTAAACAAAGTTCGATTGTTCAGCGGCGGCACGTACTTGTCGCGATTTCGCGCAAGGCTCTGGCTCGTACCGTGCGTGGCGATGATTGAATTTACCGCGATTCTGGACCGGTGGCCGTTGGCCGCACTGTAACCGCCGAAGACCGTGTAAAGAAGTGTGCCGCAGTCGTACGCAACCTGTTCAGCGTGATACAGCCGAACGGCTTCCCTGTAGTCGATCCACTCGAGTGGCATGCCGGCTACATCGGTTCGCAGCACCTGCTGCGATATGTTTGAAGCAAGGCCTGCAAGCATTGACTCACCTCATCACGCGACGCGTGATTCGCTGACTTGTAGTGTGCCGATCACACGTCAAAAAGCAACAGGTGCAAGCCAAATCCGCGCAGTGGAAACCAAACAATGCTCTGCAGGTATCGTTTACCTCGCGAAATCGCTCGCTAGAGCGCCTTGAATACCTCGTCGAGAGTATCCTTCGCATCGCCAAACAGCATGCGCGAATTCTCTTTGAAGAACAGCGGGTTTTGCACGCCAGCGTAGCCCGTTGCCATGCTCCGTTTGAGAATGATTGTCATTTTGCCCTTCCAGCACTCGAGCACCGGCATGCCCGCAATCGGGCTGTCGGGGTCGGTCTGCGCTGACGGGTTCACGATGTCGTTCGCGCCAATAACCACAGACACATCGACTTTCGGAAAATCATCGTTGACTTCGTCCATCTCAAAAACGATGTCATACGGAACCCTGGCTTCGGCCAGCAAAACGTTCATATGCCCTGGCATTCGACCAGCAACCGGGTGAATACCGAAACGCACGTTAATCTTCTTGTCACGTAAGACCCGGGTAATTTCATGCACTGTGTGCTGCGCCTGGGCGACGGCCATGCCATATCCCGGAATAATCATAACCTCTTTGGCATCGGCAAGCAGAGCGGCTACTTCGTGCGCCTCAATGGCGACGACTTCGCCCTGATCCTCGCCAGTACTTGCAGCAACGGCGCCGCCGCCGGTACCAAACCCACCGGCGATTACTGCGAGGAACTTGCGATTCATGGCGCGGCACATGATGTAACTCAGGATGGCGCCACTCGAACCAACGAGCGCACCCGTGACAATCAACAGGTCATTGCTGAGCATGAACCCGGTAGCCGCTGCGGCCCAGCCCGAGTAACTGTTCAACATCGAAACCACAACGGGCATGTCCGCACCGCCGATGGCCATCACCATGTGAATGCCAAACAGCAATGCTATAGCGGTCATGATAATCAGGGGGTTCAGGCCGCCGCCTGCGGCAGACTGCATGACAAATTCACGGCCAAACCAGATGGCGGCTATCAGGAGCGCAAGGTTAAACCAGTGGCGCCCCGGCAGAGTCAGCGGCTTGCCACTCATCCGTCCGCTCAGCTTTCCAAACGCAATGATTGATCCCGAAAACGTCACAGCACCAATCAGGATGCCGAGATAGGTCTCGATGTCGTGAATCGTCAGGTCCACACCAATGAAGTGTTTGTCCGGATCCATAAAGCTGGCAAATCCAACGGCCACGGCAGCGAGGCCGACGAGGCTATGCAGCACCGCGACGAGCTCGGGCATCTGCGTCATTTGTACGCGGCGTGCCAGAATGATGCCGATGGTGCCACCAATGAGCAGTGCAACAATCAGGAGGTCGTAGTTTTCCGTGATCCTGCCGAACACCGTTGCGAGCAACGCGATGGCCATACCGAAAATGCCGTACCAGTTTCCTCGCCGTGCCGTTTCCTGGTTGGACAGGCCGCCCAGGGCGAGAATGAACAAAACCGTAGCGATAATGTAAGAGACCGTTACCACTCCATCGGGTAATACAAATAGTCCTTGTGTATTCATAACGGCCTCACTTCCTGAACATTTCAAGCATGCGGCGCGTGACGGCGAAGCCGCCTGCGATGTTGATGCTTGTTATTAAGACTGTGGCCGTGGCGATCCACATGATCACCTTGTCCGCTGAGCTGATCTGCAACAGCGCACCGATAACGATGATGCTCGAGATCGCATTTGTGACGCTCATCAGCGGCGTGTGCAATGCCGGGGAGACATTCCAGATCACCATATAGCCGACGAAGCAGGCCAGCACAAACACCGTGAAGTGGGCCATGAACGACGGCGGCGCCACAGCACCAAGGCCGAGCAGCGCCACGACAGCAATAACAACCGCCGCTATCGGACCGAAAACGGAAGGTTTCTTCTTTACAACGACAGGTGCGGGCTCCGGCTCGGCCTGTTTCGGCGCTGCCGACAGCGTCGGCGGCGGTGGCGGCCATGTCGTTTCACCGCCCGTACAAACGGTGGCGCCGCGAATGACCTCATCTTCCATGTCGACGACTATTTCGCCGTTCTTCTCCGGACAAAGCTCCGCCACCAGGTGGCGAAGGTTGGTCGCATACAGCTGGCTTGATTGCGCGGCCAAACGGCTGGGCAGGTCTGTGTAGCCGATAATTGAAACGCCGTGTTTTACAACGACCTTGCCGGCTTCAGTCAGCTCGCAGTTGCCGCCGGTTTCCGCAGCGAGGTCAACAATGACGCTGCCATCTTTCATAAGGCCGACCATCTCGGCAGTAACCAGCAGTGGTGCCGGCCTGCCCGGAATCAGAGCTGTCGTTATGATGATGTCGACTTCCTTGGCTTGTTCTGCGAACAGGGCCATCTCTGCCTTGATGAATTCGTCGCTCATCACCTTGGCGTAGCCGCCTTCACCCGAGCCGTCTTCATCTTCAAATTCAAGCATGAGGAAGTCGGCATCCATACTCTCGACCTGCTCTTTAACTTCCGGTCGTGTATCGAAGGCACGCACGATTGCGCCCATGCTTCTCGCCGAACCAATGGCGGACAATCCCGCCACACCGGCACCGATAACCAGTACTTTTGCTGGCGGGATGTTGCCGGCCGCCGTTATCTGGCCGGTGAAGAAGCGACCGAAATGCTGTGCAGCTTCTACGATGGCGCGATAACCCGCGATATTTGCCATGGAGCTCAGCGCATCCATTTTCTGCGCGCGCGAAATCCGCGGCACACTGTCCATCGACATGGCCGTGCCACCAGTTCTGGTCAACTGCTCGAGCAGCTCAGGGTTTTGGCCTGGCCCGAGAAAACAGATAAGCGTCTGATCAGGTCGCAGCAAAGACTCTTCGCCACCCTCGGGCGCACGGACTTTCAGGATCAGGTCCGCATGCGACCAGACGTCTTTGGCTGACGCCAGAACCTCGCACCCGGCAGCTTCGTAGGCTTCGTTCGAGATGCTCGCCCCAACGCCGGCGTCTTTTTCGACGGCAACACTAAACCCTAGCTTGATTAGTTGAGAAACAACATCAGGCGTCGTTGCAACACGTTGCTCGCCCTCGTGGATCTCTCTCGGTACACCGATTTTCATTCACAGACCTCCAAAGAAATGCCGCAACTCGCCAGAAGAACCACAGGAATAACGTCCCTTTGGCGGCGACGGGCGTACTCTACCAACATTGAAGGTCTACGCACAGATTAGAAGTGCGTCGGAAACTACATAGAAAGCAGCGCTAGTCGCGAGCTGCTGGTTTCGGCCGCCTGTCCGTCATGCGCTTTCGAAGACGATCGCGCTGCGCGGGCGTCATGCTCCGAAACTTGTCATGTAGCCGCTTGCGGCGTTCATTTTGCAACTGGCGGAAGCGAACATAGTTGTCCTGAATTCGCCGCCTCTCAGCCGGCGACATGTCTCTGTACATCCTGTAACGGTCACGGACCGCTTGCTGGCGAGCGGGCGGCAAATCACGCCATTGCCTGAAACGACCTTGTGCTGCGCCACGTTGCTCCGGCGTCATGGCTGCCCATCGACTCGCACCATTCGACAAACGCTGTTGACGATCGGCGGCAAAGCCCTCCCAGTCGCTCTCGAAGCTTTGCAGCACTTGCCGCTGCTCCTGGGACAGATCTTCCCAGGCAACGCCCTTTTCGTCTGCCGCGGCCAAACCAGCCAGCATCAGTACAAGCACCGCCAAAACAATCTTAGCTTTCATCTTCTTTCTCCATCGATTCTTCGCCATCCGGCACGGGATCGACCCGCTCTTCATTTTCCGTTGTCACCGGCGCATCGAACATCAACCAGTCTTCGTCCGACTCTTCCCACAATCCCAAATACTCCAAAAAATCCTCGTCCGGCATCTCGTCGTCTGCGCCCTGCACCAAACCACCAAATAGCAGCAGCGCGCCCAGTAGAACAGGCTTGCTAGCCGACATTACCGTTTACTTCCAGGTCGGATGCTTCAAGCCAATAGTAGAATTCGAGTTCTTCCAGCATGTCGAGGCTATCTTCCTCGAGCAGCATTTCAAAATCCGAGGCCGTGACCGGACCTTCAATCGCATCGACGCCGTCAGGCCCGCGCATCACCATGACCGCAAGCAGTGCAGCGGCCGCAATGCCTGTCGCTGGCACCCAGCGCAACCATGGGCTGGCCGAGCTCGCGCGTTGCAGTTCAGCAAGCGCCCGGTGTCTTCCCTGGTTCAAACGCGACAACGTTGCCGCGTCGAGGCTGTCAACGCTGTCATCGAAAAGCGCTTTTGCTTTTTCGACGATCTGATCGTTGTCTTTTTGTTTAGTGTCCATTGGCTCGTTCATTGCCAGTGCTCTCCTAACGCATCCCGCAGCGAATGAATCGCGCGGGAATAATGCGTCTTAACGCTGCCGTCGCTGCAACCCATTGCGGTCGCTGTTGCGGCAACATCGAGACCTTGAAATGTACGCAACATGAAGGCTTCGCGCTGCCTGTTTGGCAAATTCTGTACGGCAAGTTCCAATTGTTGCATCGCCTCACTCGTCTGCAGCTGTTCGTCCGGTGTCCGCCCCGCGGGATCCGGCGCATTGGCGGTAATGTCGTAGTCGTCGTCGCCAGTTTTTGCGCGTCCAAACCACACCATAACGCGGTTGCGAACTTTCTGGCGACGGTGCCAATCACGAATGCCATTTTGCAGGATCCTGAAGAAAAGCGGCGCCCACTCAGTACTTGGCCGGGTCGCATAATTTCTTGCCAACTTGATCATCGCTTCCTGGACAAGGTCGAGCGCATCGTCGCGATCACGAACAGCTATCTCAGCCATGCGCAACGCCCGCCGCTCTACCTCGGCCAGGAACTGATTGAGTTGCCGTTCTGCTTGCAGCGTCTTTGTCCCCGTCGAATGCTCGCGAGAGCAAGATACCGCAAAAACACCTGCGTGCGCGGTCATGTGAAGCGACTCCCTGTCAGCTTGCCGACAAAATCCATTACCAAGGTCCTCTTGACTCCGTCACGAGGTCAACTACCGTGTCTCCCTTGTTTAACGCCTCGCAAACGACCCGGTTGACAGCTTACCGCCATGTTATTCGACCAACATTATGTCAAACCAGATGGGCTCTGCCATTGGGCCGGGGTGCCAGGTGACTAAGCCATTGATTCTCAAGGTGGCTGTCAACGTGCCACTTTCACGGCAGTTCGACTATTTACCGGCCAAAGGTGCTGCCATCGCCAAACCGGGCTGCCGGGTTCTCGTGCCTTTCGGCCGGCGCAGGCAGGTCGGTGTCGTTCTCTCACATGCCAGCGAAACCGATGTTCCCGACGCCAAGATCCGCCGCTGCATCGCTGCGCTCGACGAGAACCCATTGTTCAGCGATGAGGATTTGTGGCTGCTTCGCTTCACCAGTGAGTATTACCACCACCCCATCGGCGAAGTCGTTGCCGCTGCTTTGCCGGCCACTCTGCGGCAGGGCAAGGCACTTCACCCTACGCTGACTGTCGTTGCGATAAGCGATGCCGGTGAATCGGCAGATATCGAGTCGCTGGCCAAGCGCGCACCACGGCAGGCTGAACTGCTGGAAATCCTGCACGATGCCGGCGGCAACGGACTGGAAGAGGACGCGTTAACAGAGCAAATACCAGCATGGCGTCGCGCCGGGAAGGCACTTTTCGAAAAGGGTCTCATTCATCGCTTTTCGACACGAGGGGATGAACCCGACTCACCTGATGTCTCCGCTGGACAGCCGGGGCCCACGCTGAATGTGCATCAAGAGCGCGCCCTGGATACGATTCGAAAAGCCGGTGGCTTCGGCGTATTCGTGCTCGACGGTGTCACCGGCAGTGGCAAAACAGAGGTCTACTTGCAGCTGATGCGAGACATCATCGGCTCCGGCCAGCAAGTGCTCATTCTCGTGCCGGAGATCGGCCTCACACCGCAACTTGTTAGTCGCCTGCAAGACCGGCTTGGCATCGTTCCATCGGTCCTGCATTCGGGTCTCGGTGACGCGGAACGATTGCAGGCCTGGCGCAAAGCCCGCGCCGGCAGCGCTCAACTCGTCGTCGGTACTCGTTCGGCCATTTTTGCGCCGATGCCAAAGCTCGGTCTGATTGTCGTGGACGAGGAGCACGATCATTCGTTCAAGCAACAGGAAGGGCTGCGTTATTCGGCGCGTGACCTCGCCATCGCTCGTGCAAAGCAGCGAGATGTTGCCGTTGTGCTGGGCTCCGCCACCCCGACACTTGAATTGTTACAGCACTGCCGCAGCGACAACTACACACGCATCGAACTTCCCGAGCGAGCGGGTGGCGCCCGGCCGCCGGCGTTCAAGCTGGTAGACCTGAACCGGGCGCCCGCCGTCGACGGCATTAGCGAACCACTTGCTGCAACTATCGATGAGCACCTGCAGGCTGGTGGGCAGGTGTTAATGTTTCTCAATCGACGCGGATTCGCTCCGACACTGATTTGCTCCAGTTGCTCTCACGTGACCGAGTGCACGCGCTGTGATTCACGGATGACTGTGCACGCGCGAGACCGGCAACTGCGGTGTCACCATTGCGGCTCCTTTCGCCCGCTTGAAATGACATGCGCAAGCTGTGGTGCCGAGGTCAAACCACTTGGCGAAGGAACGCAGCGGCTCGAGGAGGCGCTGCAAAAACGATTTCCGCAGCATCGCATCCAGCGCATCGATAGCGACACGACGCAACGCAAGGGAACGATGGACGCGGCACTTGCAATGGCAGAACAGGGGGTTGCAGACATACTCGTTGGCACGCAGATGCTATCCAAAGGACACCACTTCCCGAAACTGACGCTCGTCGGGATTATCAACGCAGACCAGGGTTTGTTTGGAACCGACTTTCGTTCCAGTGAACGGCTTGCCCAGTCCGTCATCCAGGTCGCAGGTCGCGCAGGCCGCGAGAGCCGGCAAGGCGATGTCGTGATTCAGACGGCGTTCCCGGACAATCCATTTTGGCAGTGCCTCATTGAGGGTGGTTACAGCCAGGTGTCGGCGGAAGCCCTTGTCGAGCGAGAAGCCACGCGTTGGCCACCCTTTACGCGACTTGCACTTATCCGCTCGGCTGCGCACAAACAGCGAGATGCACATGCCTTTCTCGACATAGCGCGACAGCTGATCCAGGAGGGCGCAGCCGAACATTTGCGCGTACTCGGTCCTGTCGATGCACCAATGGCGCGCCGGGCTGGTCGCTACCGTGCACAGTTGTTGCTGCAGAGCTCGGATCGCAAGGCGCTGCACACCGTGCTAGGCCAGATTCGCCCGATACTCGAGACAGAGCCGATTGCCCGCCGGGTTCGCTGGTCGATAGACGTTGACCCGATCGAATTGTTTTAGGCCATATGCGCAGAATTCCCTGTAGAATTGCGGCTCGCAAATTCTGACCACCCCTGAAAAATGAAGTCCATAGTCGCGCAACACCTTCAAGACGCCCTGACAAACATGCCGGAGCTGGCGGATGCCGTCGGTGACCTCTCGATTGACGGCACCGTGGAACGAACGCGTGATGCGTTGCATGGTGATTTTGCGAGCAACATTGCCATGCGACTCGCCAAGCCGGCCGGTAAGAACCCGCGTGACCTTGCGGCGATGCTTGTTGAACAAATTGGCGGCAGCGACCAGATCGACAAAATCGACATAGCAGGTCCGGGCTTCATCAACTTTCATTTGAGCGCTGCCGCGTTCCACGCTGAAATCCTGTCGATACTCTCCAAAGGCAGCGACTACGGACGCCAGGCCCATAAAGAAAAGCCGCGAATCCTGCTGGAGTTCGTTTCTGCTAACCCGACCGGGCCGTTGCACGTCGGGCATGGGCGACATGCCGCGTTCGGCGCAACCGTTGGCAACTTGCTGCAAGCCGCTGGCTACACCGTGAGTCGTGAATACTACGTCAATGATGCGGGCCGGCAGATGGACATTCTGGGTGCCAGCGTCTGGTTGCGATGGCTTGAGTCGAAGGGCACGCTCATCCCGTTTCCAGAGGCAGGCTACCGCGGCGATTATATTCGTGACATCGCCGGCGAAATCGATACCACCGGCATTGAACCTGTCGGCGCTGAAGAGTTGCTTGACGTCATTCCTGACGGTGACAAAGAAATGGTCATCGAGGCACTCATCACCAAGGCGAAATCCACACTTGGTGCGGCCGATTTCGATCGCATTCGCCAACAGTCACTCGAGTCTATTCGCGCTGACATCGAGGATGACCTGGCCGAGTTCGGCGTAACGTTCGACTGCTGGTTTTCCGAGCAAAGCCTGACAACAGGTCATCGTATCGATGACGCGCTCGCGATTCTTGAAGAACGTGGCATGTTGTACAAGAAAGACGGCGCCACGTGGTTTCGTGCTACAGACTTCGGTGACGAGAAAGACCGCGTCGTCATCCGCGAAAACGGCGCGAAAACCTACTTTGCCTCGGACATCGCCTATCACTTCGACAAACGCGAACGCGGCTTTGACTTGTTGATCGATATTCTCGGCTCAGACCACCATGGCTACGTGGCGCGCGTTCGCGCCGGGCTTGACGCGATGGGGTACAGGGCTGCCGATCTCGAAGTCCCGTTAATGCAATTCGTAGCGCTTTATCGCGACGGCAAGAAAATGCAAATGTCGACGCGCTCTGGCGAGTTCGACACTTTGCGGCAACTTCGGGCGGAGGTCGGCAACGATGCCGCCCGGTTCTTCTACGTGTCTCGATCCAACGACCAACACCTCGACTTCGACCTCGATGTCGCGAAGTCCGAGTCCAACGACAATCCGGTCTACTACATCCAATACGCACACGCGCGTATCGCCAGCGTTTATCGGCAACTCGCCGAACGTTCGCTGGCATGGGATGCCGCCCAGGGACGCGCCAATCTTGTCTTGTTGACTGAGCCGCAGGAGAAAACGCTGGCCACAACATTGAGCCGCTATCCGGAGATCATCGAGCTCGCCGCAAACAATCGAGCACCTCAGCATCTTGTGCATTATCTTCGCGACCTGGCCAATGATTTTCATACCTATTACAACGCGCACGCATTCATTGTCGATAACGCAAAGTTGCGTGATGCACGGCTAACCCTGATTGCCGCAGCGCGCACGGTTATCGCAAACGGTCTTGAACTCCTGGGCGTTTCGGCTCCGGAGACGATGTAGTGACGCAAAGACGCAAGAAACGTCGCCGCTCGAGCAAGACAAGCGATACGCAGCAATTCCCGGGCTGGCTGTGGATGCTGTTTGGACTCTCGCTGGGGCTCTCTGTCGCATTCGCAATTTATGTCAAAGACAATCCAAGCGACGACCCGTCCACGCCAAGGGCTCAACCACAACCCGCCAGCATGCAAGCCTCACTTGACGACAACAGTGAGGCGCCAGGCGACGCCGAATCCGAACGCGAACCCGAGAAGAAGGAGCGTCGCTTCACGTTCTACGAGTTGTTGCCTAACTTCGAGCTGACGATTCCGGAAAAACGGCCCGACGTTGAAGCCGATATTGCACCAGCCGCCGTCGTCGAACCCGGCGTCTACGTTTTACAGGCAGGGTCGTTTTCGACCAACGAGGACGCGGATCGGCGGCGCGCCGAGCTTGCGTTGCAAGGCATCGAGTCTCATATTCAACGCGTCAAGATCAATGACAAAAACTACCACCGCGTTTACATCGGGCCGACCGACGACCTTGATAAACTCAACATGCTGCGCAGCCGTCTGCGCAGCGCAAAAATAGACGTATTTCGCATTCGGATCAGTGACTAGAATCGTTCGAAGCTATTTTTTCCTAGCAGCGTTGGCGCTGACCGGCTGCGCGACGACCGCACCTGAGGTACCGGCTCCTCCCGTTACAGTAAAGCCCGTCGAACCCGCGTCACGTCCGGCGCCGGAACCTGCGCCCCCACCCGAGCCCGACAAGAGTGATTTTCGGATTAGTATTGCCGCGGTTGGCGATATGATGATCGGTACCGACTTTCCGAAAAATCATTTACCAGATGACGACGGCATTGGATTCCTTGCCGCCGTAACACCGTGGCTTGCTTCTGCGGACCTCACGTTCGGCAACCTCGAAGGCGTGCTCGTCGATGGCGGCGAGCCTGCAAAGAAATGCAAGAACCCAAACGCATGCTACTTGTTCCGCTCGCCAACACGATACGCAAGGCACTATCTGAACGCCGGCTTCGACGTCCTGAGCCTTGCCAATAACCATGCGCGCGACTTCGGAGAGGAGGGGCGAACATCGACGATGACGGCGCTTGATCGCGTTGGTATTCGCCATTCGGGGCGCGAGGGCGATTTTGCGAGCATCGAAATCAATGGTCTACGTGTTGCGGTGCTCGCATACGCCGTGACCAAAGAGTCGAACATGATGCTCGATTATGATCTCGCCGAGAAGACTGTCGCCGAATTTGCCGCGTCACACGATATAGTCATCGTCTCCTTTCATGGCGGTGCCGAGGGCGTGGACGCGGCGAACATTCCGTTTGCTGAAGAAGAGTACTTTGGCGAACCCCGCGGCGACGTCGTCGTGTTTGCCCATCGCATGGTGGATGCGGGCGCGGACTTGCTCATCGGACACGGCCCGCACGTCGTGCGTGCGGCTGAGCGATACAAGGACCGCCTGATCGCTTACAGCCTGGGCAACTTCGCCACCTACTACGGTATTAGTGTCGCCGGCATCAAGGGCGTGGCGCCGATACTGAAGGCAACGCTCGATGGCGAGGGTCGTTTTGTAGAAGGTGAGATCGTTTCAACCGTGCAACTGCGACCGGATGGTCCCAGCATCGACGAGAAACAACGCGCGCTCAATTTGATGCGCGGTCTCAGTATCGAAGACTTCGGAAATCCCGGCTTAACCTTTCTTCCCGACGGCAGCTTACTGCCTCAGTCCTCTGAAGCAACCGACTTGAAGTCCACTCCCAGTGATCTCAGTTTTCGGTAAAGGTGTGTCCGCTCCATGCCAACCCGCTTCGCGAGCTGCCCCACTTTGCCGTCACAAAGAATCAATTGTTGTTGCAGATAAGTGCGTTCAAATTGCTCGCGAGCCTCGCGTAGCGGCAACGATAGCAGGTCCTGCTTAACCAGCGGCTCATCCGTTGGCGCGGCCGCGCTAATCTCTGCTTCTACTTCCTCAAGGGATATGTCGTCATCAGAACCTGACAACAACAAGCGCCGCGTCAGGCTCTTGAGTTCGCGGACATTGTCTGGCCATGGATAGTTTCGCAACCGGTTCTGTGCAGCAACGCTAAAGCGACGAAATGTGAGGTTTTCCGCATCGACCAGTTTGTCAACGTAGTACGCCAGCAATTCTGGCACATCTTCCGAGTACTCGCGAAGCGGCGGGATCCTGACGCTTAACACGCTTAAGTGCGCGACGAGATCACGCCGTAATGCTCCGCTTTCGATCCTGGCGTCGTAATCTTTGCTAACCGTTGCCACGACCCGGCATTTTATCCCGACGTTTTCTCGGCCGCCGACCCGCCGATACGATCGATCCTCAAGTGCGGCCAACATTATCCTCTGTGCCACCTCACCGAGGTCAGACAGTTCGTCGATAAGCAGCGTACCGCCGCCGGCGCGCTCAAATGCGCCGGCTTGTATCTCGCCACTTGCCTCGCGACCCAGGAGTTTTTCTTCCGCGCTGCCGTCGGTCAGCGAAGCTGCCGTTACGCTAATCAGAAGCTCGTCAGCCCGGCGGCTCAATGCGTGCAAGTAGCGGGCGAAAGCTCCGCGGCCGGTACCCGGCTCGCCGCTTAATAGCACCGACTCGTCATGTTGGGCGTATTGCTGCACCTTTTCGCGCAGTGCCTGCATGACATCACTTCGACCGACCGGTGCCAACAGCGACGGCAACGTTCCGCGTGCGCCCGAGGACTGTTTGGCTTCCGGCTGTAAAGCAGCTTCGACTGTGCGCAGTAACTTCGCCAACGACAACGGCTTTTCAACAAAGTCGAACGCGCCCAGCCGGGTTGCTTCTACCGCTGCGTCGACGGTGCCATGACCCGACATGATCACGACCGGGCATTGAAGGTCACCAGCGTCGGACCATTCGCGCAGCAGCGTAATGCCGTCCGTGTCCGGCATCCAGATGTCGAGCAGGATCAAGTCAATTTTTTGATCTGCACGCGCCTCGCGCGCCTCCTCTGCGTTGGCTGCAACGGTTACGCCATAGCCCTCGTCGGTCAGGATGTCCTGGATCAAGGCACGAATGTCGACCTCGTCATCAACTACAAGCACATGAGAACTGCTCACGCTGTATCCCTCCTCATCTAGGCACGGGCCGCTTTGACGATCAGCGCTTCGCGCGCCGCCTCGTTAAGCGGCAATCGAATACTAATGACCGCGCCACCTTCGCTTCGGTTATACGCTCGAATCGAGCCGACATGTTCTTCAACCAGTTTCTTGACGATTGCCAAACCCAGTCCGGTACCTTTCGGCTTGGTCGTCACATACGGATCGAACACCTGGTCAAGTGACCCTTCTTCGAATCCAGAGCCATTGTCCTCAACCTTGAACTGCAAGACGTCGACACCGTCGAACTCCGCAACGCTGACATGCACGTCGATTTGCCCGTTATCGGTATTCTCGAGTGCCTCGGTCGAGTTTCGAATCAGGTTGTGCAGGATTTGTCGCACCCGGCCCATATCGGCGTCGATCATCGGCATGGTCGGATCTGACGTCAGGACAATTTTGATACCGCTTTCCTGTGCCCGATACAGATCAACAACCTCATGCACGAGTTTGTCCATATTGAAGCGTCCGATTTCCATGTCCGGTGCACGCGCATAGTCGCTAAACGCGTTGACCATTTCTTTCATGGCCTCTACCTGCTGCACGATGGTGTGTGTTGCACGGTCCAGAACCTGCGCATCTTCCTCGGGCATCGTGTTCAGGTACTTACGTCGCAACCTCTCGGCTGACAATTGAATTGGCGTTAGCGGGTTCTTGATTTCGTGCGCGAGACGCCTCGCGACCTCCCCCCATGCTGAATCTCTTTGCGCTTGCAATAGTGCCGTGATGTCGTCAAATACGATGACGTAACCGGCAGAATGATTCTCGTCACCCGGCAATGTTGTGCAAGCGCATGACAGCACGCGACGACCTACTGCGTCTCGCAGTACGATCTGCTCTCGCCACTCCGTCTCGCCGGAACTGAGGTGCATTTGCGTAACATCAACAAATTGCCCAAGTAGCGGCTGCCCTGCTGCAACATCGGGCAAGTACTCGCCCGAGCTGTTTTCCAAATCGACGCCGAGAATCGCGCCGGACGCTTGATTAGCGGTTCGGATTCGCAGGTCAGATTCGAGCGCAAGTACGCCGGTAGACAGCCTGGCGAGAATAACTTCAACATTCATTCTCTCAGCTTCGACGAGCGCCTGTGAAAGACTCGCCTCTTGCCGCGCCGCCGCCAGACGCTGCGTCATGTCATTGAACGAATTGATAAGGAACCCTATTTCATCTCGCGCCGGCGCAGGTAAACGTGTATCGAAATCGCCCTCTGCGACCGCCCGCGTGCCGGCCACGAGGTCTTGTATCGGCGCAACAAGCCTCCGCGACAGCACAAACGCGCCGTAAATAGCTGACAGCAGACTCAGAAACAGCACGACGCTTAGCGTCAATGAGAAGGTGCTTTTGAGCGGATCACGAAGGAAGAGCAGCTGTTGGTACTCCCTGTAGGATTTGTCGACACTGTCGGCCATGCGCGCCAGCCGTTCGGTAACGGGGAAGTGCGCCTGAATGACGCCAATGGGCTCGGCGTTGCCGCGAAATGAAAACAGCACAGCTGTACGGATTTCATAAGTGTCCGGGTCGAGCATCACGTATGGCCGGTTCTGCTGCATTTGCAGAATAACCTCATCCGCAAGCGGCCTTGGCAGTGCCGCGGCGGAACTGTCCGAGCTCGTCGCAAGAATACGGTTGTTGCTGCCGTAAATTGTAATGTCACTCGCGCCTCTTTCCCGCCGTAGCATGCTGAGCTCGAAGACCAATTGGCGTTCACTGACATCGCTGAGTCTCTGTGCGATTTGCTCCGTGGCAAAAAGATGCTGGCGCATTTGCATTTCGAGGACCGCACGAGACAGATCGAGTGCATTCTCCAGCCCGGCCTCGACGTCGGCATTAAACCAGGTGTCGATTCCGCGATTGATAAACTGTATCGAGAAATAGAAGACAACGAGAAGCGGCACCACGGCCAGGCCAACAAACATACCGACAATTCGCGCCTTTAGTTTCGCGCCCGGCACATGCGTTCGATAGTCACGCCGCAATCGCATGAGATTGCCGACAAGCAAAACGAACAACACGAGCACGCCAGCAATGTTGATCCCGAGTATTACGTTATGCAGGCGATCGAACTCTTCGGAGTTCTGGGCCATTCGGCCCAGCAGGAAAAGCGAGACAAGGACAAGGCCGACGCCTGTCGCCGCTAGCAGTGTAAATGTAGCTCTTTTTATCGTTCGAGCGACCATTCAAACCATTCGCTTGTCAGCTGCCACTGGTCGCGCCAGAAAAACAACAGCCGAAGTGGAGCGGGATATTGCCGTGTACTGAGCAATGCGCGAAGCCGAACACGATAATTCTTGTCGGCCTCCAATAATGCATCGTCAATCACTGGCAAACCCTGCACACGGCCGAGGTTGTTCAGCGCGGAGTAGAGTGTTGCGAAGGAATCCTGATCACCACTGCTTAGGTTTCGAACGAGGTAGCGTTGGCTGAGCGGACGATACTCGAGTTCATATCGAACCGTGAGCTCCGCATCGCTTGCATCGAGGTAAAAGCGCCGCTCCCGAATCACCTCCATTTGCAGGTTAATCCTCAGCGCGACTCCGCTCGATAGAGCTTCGAGCGCTTCATTGCTGAGAACCAGCTGTAAACGTGCATCGAGTGTGTGCACTCCATCCACCAACCGTGTCACCGCCGAGCGAACCTCGAAATAGCCCTCGCGCCGGATTTCATCCTGCGCAATGCTATTGCCCACAACGAACAACAGGAGCAGCGCCGATAAAAAGCTGCTCAAGGTTCGTCTGAAGTGCGAAATGGGTGCCGGAGACATCGTTTTTTCTAGGAGACCTTCACAAGACCTGCAAAATAAAAGCCATCCAGCTCTGCCGTCCCCGGCAGAATCTGCTGACCGTAGGCCTTGCCCCGCATTAAATCGCGGATGTTGTTATTTTGCAACACTTGGTCTTCCTGTGCGTCGTCGTTTGTGGCGAGAAAGCGCGCCACAACATTGTCATTTTCCGCGGCCAGCACTGAGCAGGTCACGTAAAGAAGGCGGCCTCCCGGAACCAGCAACGGCCAAAGGGCATTGAGCATTTTCGATTGCAATCCAGCCAATCGCTTTATATCCGTCGGCCTGCGTAGCAACTTGATGTCCGGGTGACGCCTGATGACCCCGCTCGCCGAACACGGCGCGTCGAGCAGGATGGCGCCAAACGGCTCGCCATCCCACCACTCCTCTGGGTTCGATGCATCAGCGGCAATAAGGGTTGCATCCAGCCCGAGTCGCTCGAGGTTTTCGGCGACGCTTGCGAGCCGCGAGCCATCAATATCAATACAGGTCAGAGCCGTTCCCGCCCTGGCAAGTTCCAGCAAATGTCCACTTTTTCCCCCGGGGGCGGCACAGGCGTCCAGAATTCGTCCATTCAGACCTTGCAGAAGCCATTCTGCCCCGAGCTGAGCCGCGGCATCCTGCACCGAGACCTGCCCCTCCGCGAATCCAGGCAACGTGCCGACGGGTCGTGGCTCAACGAGGCGCACTGCCTGCGGCGCTGCCGCCAGGAGTTCGCCCTCTATGCCCTGCGCCCCGAGGCGTCCAATATAGTCGCCTGCCGTTCCGTTCCGCGCATTGACACGCAACCACATAGGCGCGCGGGCGTTGTTTGCGCTCACGATGTTTCTCCAATCGTCCGGCCAATCGGCCGCAAGTGCATCCAGTAGCCACTGCGGGTGATTGTGCTTTGCCTCTTCGTTAGACGGTTGTTGCTCGAAAATTCGGTCGCGGAGAAATTTTCGTAAAATGGCGTTGATTAAAGAGGCGTGTTTGGGCCGCTTTAACAACCGCGTCGCCTCAACCGTGGCCGAGACAACGGCATGGTCAGGAATACGCGTATCGCTGATCTGGTAGAGGCCAACCGCGAGTAATGCGTTGATGACGCTGTCACGTTTTTTTAGCGGCCGATCCAGCAACTTGTCGATCCAGAATTGGAGCAACCAGTGTTGCCGGAGCGCACCGTAACAAAGCAAACGCAGCAACGCGCGGTCTTCGGCCAAGACCCGGTCCTCGGCATCAGGCAGCGCGGCATCCAGCGAACGACCGCCTGTTACAACCGCGTCAACAACCTGCGCCGCTGTTGCTCGCAGTTTTGCGCCCTTCTTCTTGTCAGTCACAATCGATGGCCGGTCAGGTCGACCTGATTGGCGAATTCCCCCGCCGTAACGGTGCGCTTCCCGGGTCGCTGTAACGACTCCATGCTCAGCGCCCCGTCGCCGCATGCAACAACGACGCCTTCCTGCGCCGCTGCCACGACTGTGCCCGGCGGGGCATCAACGCCGGCTACTGCCTTCGCCCGCCAACACTTGATGCGTTCGTCACCGTGCATGAACCAGGCGCCTGGCACCGGGTTAAACGCCCGCACCTGCCGCTCGATTTCCTGGGCAGAGCGCCGCCAGTCGATTGCAGCGTCTGCTGTCGCGATTTTTCCGGCGTAGGTCGCACAGCTTTCGTCCTGCGCTGTTGCTTCGAGCTTTCCTGCGGCAATCTCTTTGACGTGCTGCGCCAATACCCTGCCGCCGAGCTTTGCCAGGCGATCGTGTAGCTCGCCAGCCGTCTCGCCGTCATTGATTGTTATTGCGTCACTGCTGTAGACGGGCCCGGTGTCGAGACCCGCCTCAATCGACATCAGGCACACGCCCGTTTTTTCGTCACCCGCAAGTAGCGCCGCCTGAATGGGTGCCGCGCCGCGCCAGCGTGGTAACAGAGACGCGTGTACGTTGAGACAACCCGCGCGCGGAATATCGAGAACATTCTGTGGCAGAAGCAGACCATAGGCCGCGACGACTATCAGGTCGGGCTGCATCGCTTCGAGCTCGGCGACAACGCTCGCATCGCGTAACGTTTTTGGTTGCAGAACGGGGATGCCCAGGTCTTCGGCAAATTGTTTAACCGGACTCGCCGACAAACGCTTGCCACGACCGGCGGGGCGATCGGGTTGCGTCAACACAGCAATCGGGGTTATGCCCGATTGAACCAGGGCCTTCAGCGACGCAACCGCAAAGTCGGGCGTACCGGCAAAAATGACGTTGGGGGTATTCATGATGGAGGGCGGGCGCTCGCTGCAACAACGCGCCTACATGGCAACTTCGGCCTGATGCCGTTTATCGCGCAGAAGTCGTTTTCGAATCCGTTGCCGTTTCGCCTCCGAAATATAGTCGACAAACAATTTGCCATCGAGGTGATCGATTTCGTGCTGTATGCAAACAGCGAGCAGGCCCTCTGCCTGCAACTCCACTTCCTCTCCCTTGCGGTCCAGGAAGCGCACTCGAATATGTTCCGCGCGCTTAACTTCTTCGTAGTAACCGGGCACTGAAAGACAGCCTTCCTCGGTCATGGTTTCGCCGTCCAGTTCGATGATCTCGGGATTAATCAGCGCATTCGGTTCACTATTATCCGATGACACATCCACGACAAGCAGTCGCTTGTGCACATCTACCTGTGTAGCCGCCAGACCGATGCCGGGCGCTGCATACATCGTCTCGAACATGTCGTCGATGAGCGTATTTAGCTCGTCGTCGACAGATTCGACCGGTATTGCCCGCGTCCTGAGCCTCGGGTCCGGAAACTCCAAAATTGTTAGTTTTGCCATAATTAGTTTGAGGTAATTCTAGTGATTATTCGCGTAAATTCGTACAAAAATGAGCTAAATGTTTGACTTTATTGAATAAGATGGTCGACAATTGCCGCCAGCTAATTCCGATCCGACGCGTGTTCTGAGCCGGAAATGTGACGTAATTAGCAGTCTCAACGGCACCGGAACGACATATTATATCAACGTAAAAAAAGCCACAGGCCTCAAAGCCTTGTATGGAGCATGAAGAACCTATGTCCCTCCGCAAAAGTAACCTGAATATCCGCCTCCGGATGACCACCATCGCACTAGTTGCTTCGATGGTATTCGGTTCGCTCGCTGCCTTTTCACAGGATCGGGCTCCGCTCGCCGAAGGCGCTCCCGATGAGTATGTCGTTCAGGTTGGCGATACCCTCTGGGACATCGCTGCGACGTTTCTCCATGACCCCTGGTATTGGCCCGAAATCTGGTATGTCAATCCCGAGATCGAGAACCCGCACCTCATTTATCCCGGCGACGTTCTCGGGCTCGTATACATTGACGGCAAGCCGCGCATAACCAACGTGCGTGGATCCAGCTATCGCCTGTCTCCCGAGGCTCGAATCACGCCGTTGAACGAGGCCATTACCAGCGTCCCGTACGATTCGATTTCCGCGTTTCTCAGCACGGGCATCGTTTTGCAAAAGGACGAGGTTGAGCAGCTCCCGTATATCGTTGCGGCCAAGGGCGAACATCTGATCGCTGCCGCCGGCAATACAGTTTATGTGCGCGGATCAAGTGCAGAACCCGGCTCGCGCTTTAACATCGTGCATGTCGGTGACAAGCTTGTTGATCCCGATGACAAACATCTCGTGGGCTACCACGGCATCCTGATTGGCGAAGGTACGCTGCGTCGTAGCGGCGACCCGGGCTCGTTTGCAATTACCATGTCCAAGCGCGAGGCCAAACAGGGCGACCGGCTCGTTCCGGCCTCTGTCGAAGTACCGATGAACTTCTTCCCGCAATCACCATCAACCTCGATTGACGGACGCATTATCCATGTCGTCGATGGCGTGTCGCAGATTGGTCAGTACCAGGTTGTCGTTATCAATCGCGGTACGAATGATGGACTTGCGGTTGGTGACGTGCTCACTGCTTTCCGCGCGGGGGACATCGTGCGTGACAAGGTTGCGGGCGGTACGGTCAAGCTGCCTGAAGAGGAAGCGGGCACGATTATGATCTTCAAAACCTACGGCGAAATCAGCTACGGACTCGTCATGGAAGCAACGCAGGCCATCCACGTTCTGGACTACGTGCGTAATCCGATCTGATTCTGTTGCTTATCGATAAATAAAGACGGCGCTTATTTGCGCCGTTTTTTTTACACTGTCGAGATGAGCGATGAATGGCTACAGGATCCACACCATCACCTGATCAGCCGCGGGGATGACGGCTACCCGGAACTGCTCGAGCAGATCCCGGGACCGCCGAAAGCGCTTTACGTCAACGGCAACCCGGATGCACTGTACCTGCCGGCACTGGCAATTGTCGGCAGTCGGAACCCAACTCAGGCCGGCACCCGCAATGCGTACGAGTTTGCACGTCACCTGGGTTCCTGCGGATTCTGCATTGTCAGTGGCCTGGCGCAGGGCATCGATACGGCCGCTCATCGCGGTGCCCTGGACGCAGGCGCGGCGACTATTGCGTTTCTGGGGCATGGCATCGACCGGGTCTATCCGGCCGCCAACCGCGAGCTGGCACACCTCATCGCGCGCAACGGCGCCCTGGTCAGCGAATTTCCACTCGGCATGCAACCGCGCAAGGAGCTGTTTCCACAGCGCAACCGCCTGATCAGCGGCGTTAGTCTAGGCACGTTGGTCGTCGAAGCCGCTCGCCGAAGTGGCTCGCTGATAACGGCGCGGCTTTCCAGCGAGCAGGGTCGAGAGACATTCGCGATACCCGGCTCTATCCATAATCCACTCACGCGCGGATGCCATCAACTTATTCGGCAGGGCGCAAAGCTGGTCGAAACAGCCGACGACATCGTCGTCGAATTGGCACCGCTCGCCGGCCACCTTCTGCAAAACGCTGTGGAATCAACGCCGAACGACCCATCGCCGTCGGTTGGCGACCGAGAATACCTGCTGCTCAAGAAATCCCTGGGCCACGACCCGACAGGAATCGACGAACTGGCAAGCAACTCCGGATTGACGATCGAGCAGGTTTCCTCCATGCTTCTGATCCTGGAGCTAGAGGGAGAGGTCGAGGCGCTATCCGGCGGTCGATACTCACTACTGAGCTGAGTTAAGAACTGGATTGGACAACGC
>Ga0224512_10000168_pt1 | contig 70187 bp, 71 predicted proteins | sample SF_May12_sed_USG_4_FD_169103 | JGI IMG/M metagenome (GOLD analysis project Ga0224512, IMG submission 169103) | Sediment microbial communities from San Francisco Bay, California, United States - SF_May12_sed_USGS_13 | ecosystem: Environmental > Aquatic > Marine > Sediment | place: USA...
TCGTCGTGGGCCGGCACCGCCATCACGGCGCCTTCGCCGTATCCCATGAGCACGTAGTTGCCAACCCAGACCGGCACCGGCTCGCCGGTGAGTGGATGGGTCACGTTGATCCCGGTCGGCATGCCTTTCTTTTCCATGGTGGCGAGGTCCGCCTCCATGACCGAACCGGCCTTGCATTCCTCGATGAATGCGGCGAGATCCGGATTGTTTTTCGCCGCGTGCGTCGCGAGCGGATGCTCAGCGGCGACGGCGCAAAAGGTGACACCCATGATGGTGTCGGCACGGGTAGTGAACACCCAAAGTTTCTCATCCTTGCCTTCGATCTGATAAGGAAAGGCAAAGCGCACGCCCACGCTCTTGCCGATCCAGTTGGCCTGCATGGTTCGCACGCGCTCCGGCCATTCTGGAAGCTCAGCAAGATCGGCCAGCAGCTCTTCGGCATACCGGGTGATCGCGAGGTAATACATCGGGATTTCGCGCTTTTCGATCAGCGCACCGGTGCGCCAGCCACGACCGTCAATGACCTGCTCGTTGGCCAGCACCGTCTGGTCCACCGGGTCCCAGTTCACCACTCCGGTTTTCTTGTAGGCGATGCCTTTTTCCAGCATGCGCAGAAACAGCCACTGATTCCATTTGTAATACTCGGGACGACAAGTAGCGAGTTCGCGTCCCCAGTCGATGGCGAAACCGAGCGAACGCAACTGCTTCTTCATGTAGGCAATGTTGTCGTACGTCCATTTCGCCGGCGGCACACCGTTGGCCATGGCCGCGTTTTCCGCCGGCAGCCCGAAGGCGTCCCAGCCCATGGGCTGCAGCACGTTGCGCCCCTGCAGGCGCTGGTAGCGCGTGATGACGTCACCGATGGTGTAATTGCGCACATGACCCATGTGCAACTTGCCGGAAGGATAGGGAAACATCGACAGGCAGTAGAATTTCTCCCGCGCCGGGTCTTCCGTCACTTTGAACGCCTGATGCTTTTCCCAGTAATCCTGGGCGTCTTTTTCAACTTTTTCGGGAAGATAATCCTGATCCATTGCAAAAGGTGCGGCTCATTACTCAATGAGCCGGAAGGATACCGTAAATTACGGGATTCGTCTGTTTCGACCGGGTCCGGTTCCACGGTCCGGTTTCTTACACCGGACGGGAGGGATTATTTTGACTTGGCGTCGTAACGCTCCATCACCTTGGGCGTCAGGTCCATTCCGTCTTCGGCATACAGCAAGCCGGACTCGGAGGCCTCCAAGACCAGACTCAGTTTCATTTCCTTGGCGATGCCCGCGATAATGCCGCGGATTTCACCCAGTGCCTTGGAGGTATAATCGCTGTCTTTCTTGTTGACCTCCTGCTTGGCTTCCTTGACCATCTTCTGGTAGACATCGGCCTTTTCCTGGAATTCCTGCTGCTTGGCTTTCTTCTGTTCCTCGGTCATCAGCAGTTGGTCTTTCTGAAATGCCTGCTGCAGCGCTTTAAGTTTTTCCTCTTCCTTGCTGATGGCGGCTTCCTTTTGCTTGATCATTTTTTCGAACTCGGCCTTGTTTTTCTTGCCGACCTTGCTTTCCAGGAGCACCTTGCGCACGTCCACGAAGGCAATGCCGGGCTTGTCGGCGGCGAGAATCGGAGCGTTCAATAACAGGAATAACGGCAGCACCAGTACTAATTTTTTCATTTCTCCATCCTTGAAAATAAACAGAATCCGCCACGGTGCGGGCGAGAGGGCAAAATCATATCATTATTGATCGCGGTCCGCGCAGGAATGATCACACTCAAAGCGCGAATGAGACAGCACCGGAAAAGAATAGTTCTGCGGGAGGAGGAGAACGAGCCTCGATCAGGCCGAGGCGAGGCGAGATCCGTTTTTCAATAATTCCTCGAACTGCTGGGGGGCGAGGGGCTTGCTGTAATAATAACCTTGCATCGCATTGCATTGATGCTTACGCAGGAATTCCAGTTGCTGGATGGTCTCCACCCCTTCGGCCACGACCTTGAGCCCGAGGCTGTGGGCCATGGTGATGATGGTGCTGGCAATAGCCGCATCGTCCTCGTCCCGGGGGATGTCGCGCACAAACGATTGATCGATCTTCAGCACATTGATCGGGAAACGCTTCAGGTAGCTGAGACTGGAATAACCAGTGCCGAAGTCGTCGATGGATATCCGCACGTCCATGGCCACCAGTTCGCGCAAGGTGCTAATAGAGGCCTCCGCCTGCTGCATCACCAGTCCTTCCGTCAATTCCAGGTCGAGCAAGGCTGGGTTAAAGCCGGTTTCCTCCAGTATTTTGTAAATGGATGCTGGTAGATCCTTCTGGTGAAACTGCCGGGCGGAGAGATTTACCGCCACGTAAAGGGACGGGTAATCCATTTTTTGCCAACGCCGACATTGCGTGCAGGCCGTGCGCAGTACCCACTCTCCGATGGGAATGATATAGCCAGTTTCCTCGGCCAGCGGTATGAACATCATTGGTGAAATCAATCCGCGCTCGGGATGGTTCCAGCGCAGTAGCGCTTCCATGCCGATGATGTGCCCGGAGTTGCTATCCACGATCGGCTGATAAGCCAGCGAAAACTCGCCGCGCTCAAGGGCGTAGCGCAAGTCATTCTCCAGCGCCAGGCGCTCGGTGACCTTGGCGGTCATATCCGCCATGTAAAACTGGTAGTTGTTCTTGCCGGATTCCTTGGCGCGATACATGGCCACGTCCGCGTTACGCAATAATTCCTGTGCGCCTTGGTCGTCGAAAGGATAAAGCGTAATACCCATGCTGGCGGTGACAAAAAGGTGATGGCCGGCAATGAGAAACGGCTGGTTAAAAACTTCCAGGATCTTCTGAGCGACGTGGATGGCATCATCCACGTGCCCCATGTCGGCTAACACCAGCGCGAATTCATCCCCGCTCAAGCGCGCTACCGTATCACCCCGCCGCACCGTCCCGCTCAGCCGAATGGCGACTTCCCGCAACAGGGCATCCCCCATAACATGGCCGAGACTGTCATTGATGTTCTTGAACCGGTCGAGGTCGAGAAAGACGACACCAACCAGGCGCTCTTTGCGATTAGCGTCTGACATGGCCAATTCCAACCGTTCAATGAATTGCGTGCGATTGGGCAGGTCCGTCAAGCTGTCAAAATGGGCCAGTTGCAGGAGCCGTTTTTCATCTTGCTTGCGTGCTGTGATATCACGCGTGATGGCCAGTACGAGCTTGGATCCGTCATTCTCACCGGGCATGGAAACGGCATGTGTTTCCATCCAGCGGTGTGTCCCCTTGAGGCCGGTGAGTTCAAATTCCATGATGCCCTTTTCTCCACGCAACACTTTTTCCATGAGGGCACGAAAGGGTTCGCGGTATTCCGGGTGAAGCAACGGAAATATCGGTTTGCCGATCACCTGATTCGAATGTCTCGCCTCGATCATGGCCAGTCCCGATGTATTCATCTGGACCAACACGCCATCTGCCGAGAGTACCTTGACGCATTCCGGCTCGGTTTCGATAATCGCGCGCAACTGATTCTCGCTGCGTCGTAGCGCCAGCTCCGCGCGTTTGCGCTGAATCATGGAACCCAGTTGGGTCGCGGCACTGAACACCACGCTAACAAGATGTTCATCTTCCTGGCGCGTTTCGCGCTCAAAAAATTCAAGCACAGCAATCACTTCTTCCCCGGCCAACACCGGAATGCCCATCCCAACCTTCAGGCCCGCCTCAACTGCCGCCTCGGCGCGGAGGAAATTTCCATCGGTGGTAACATCTGTTATCCATGCCGGTTTCTTCGAAGCCCAGACCTGCCCGGGAAGTCCTTTGCCTCGGGAATACGTTATAACAAGGCTCGCCTGGCGGAAGCGATCCATTCCCTTGATGTTGCAATGCCACGATGGCACGCATTCTAGTCGGTCGCTCTCGCCCACCATCCACGCCTGTCCCAGTTTCCAGCCGGTGGACTCACAAACCTTGCGCAACACCACCTGCAACGCCTTGTGTTGATCTTCCGCCTCACTCACCGCCATTGTCATGGTCTGCAACAGCCGCACCTCCTGTTCCGCGCGCAGGCGTTCGGCGATTTGCGTCTCCAGCGCCACGTTCTGGGACGTCAACTCGCCAATCCGTTCCGTGCGCTTGCGCAAATATCCCAGCATCAGCGCCATCGCGGGCGTTGTGACCCCCCACATCACGACACGAATAAAATTTTCACCGGAGTACTGAAAAGGGTGCCCAGGGACCGAAAAGTGAAAGGCAAAATAGACCCACGACAAGACCGCGCTGACCAGGGCATAAAGCGTCCCCCCGCAGAAGGCGGAATACGCCACCACCAGGAGCAGTATCGCGGGCGGATTGGGTATCTTGAATCCAGCGTGTTTCAGAATTTCAACACAAGCGATGACGATAACAGCGAGGATGGGCCCGCTTATGATTCGCCAAAGGTTTAGCTTGGCCTTACCCAAATCCTGCTCGGTGGTTGCCACTTTGCCTCGGCGATGGATTATTGAGTCTTAATGTTTAATAACCTTAAGGATAGGTCATTCAAAGCAGCGAGCAAGAACCATGCTCGCGAGATATTTATAGCTACAGGCTAGAAATCAGGGGTTAGTGGGGCTTGATGCGAAAGGGATGGAAAGATAAAGCCGTGGATACGGTAATAAGCGCCAGCAATATCACGGCTAGCCAATTTCCATATATTACATAAGGGGTTGCCCCCTGCATGGGCTGTACCTTGGCCGTCAGCACCTGGACCTGGAACTGGGTCGAAATCGCCAGGATCTCTCCCCGGTGGCCGATGACAGCCGACGGGCCGGTGTTGGCGGCACGCAGCATCGGGCGACCCGTTTCGAGCGCGCGCATGCGCGCCATCTGGAGTCGTTGCCTTGATGCGAGCGAATCGCCGAACCAGGCATCCTCGCTGACATTTACCAGCAGCGACGCCTGCGGCAGGGTGCGGATCACTTCCTCGCCAAAGGCATCTTCGTAACACACCGACACGCCGATGGATTGTCCCGCCGCCGTGAGCAGTGGCTGGTCGGGCGCGCCGGCGCTGAAATCCGACATGGGGATTTGCAGGTTCCGCATCAGCCAGCGGAACAGTGGATCGAGCGGAGGGTACTCACCGAAAGGCACCAAATGTTGTTTGCGGTAAATGCCCGGCAGAAGGCCGAGGGAGATCACCGCGTTATAGTAATGTCGCTTGTCGCTTTCACGTTCCATCACGCCTATCAAGAAATCCACTTTCGTCGTCTGGCTGAAACCTCGCAGTTTTTCCAGATAATCGGTATCGATTTCATCCAGGTACGCCGGAATCGCGGATTCCGGCCAGACGATCAGATCCGAGGGGGGCGCCTGCTCGCTCAGAGACCAGTAGCGGTCCAGGATGACGCGACGGCTGCCCGGTTGCCATTTGCTGTCGAGCGAAATATTTCCTTGAACGAGCGCTACGCGCAGTGGTTGATTTACCGGTTGCGTCCATTCGATCAGACCCGCGATCCACCCGGTAAGCCAGATCAGCAACAGCAGCGGAAAAGATCGCCGGAAAAATTTCGCTGGGGTTCGCATGCCCTCGGCCAGCAGGCCGGCGCTGACCGCGCACAGGAAACTAATGCCATACACCCCGAGCCAAGCGGCATAACCGGCGAGCGGTGTCGCCACCTGACTGTAACCAAGATGCAGCCAGGGAAACCCGGTCAGGAACCAACCCCGTGTCCATTCGGCCAACACCCACAGCGCCGGGATCGCCAAAATGAAATGCCAAGCGCCGGGATTCGGGAGGAACTTTGCCTGGAGCCAACCGACGAGCGCGGGATAAATCGACAGCCCGGCCACGAACAGGAACACCGCCAACCCGGCGAGTGGCGCCGGCATATTGCCGTAATAATGCAGGCTCACGTACACCCATGACACGCCAACGCCGAACATCCCGAGACCGAAGAGAAATCCGCGAAACGCTGCGCGTCCCGGCGATGCCGCCTCCCAGACCAGAAACAGCAAGGCGGGGCACAGGATCGCAAGCGGGAATAGATCGAACGGTGAGAAAGCGAGCGGTAGCAACAGCCCGGCAATGAAGGCCACCGCATCGGCCACCGCCGGTTTAAGCGGAATGAGACTACTTCTTGGTTTTTTGCCGGCCTGGTTGTTCAACCGGAGTCACTTTCAGGAGGTAAACGCGGCGACTGTCGGCGCGTAGAACCTCGAAACGCAGGTTATCGATTTCGATTTTCTCGCCGCGGCGCGGGACATGACCGAGCCGGTTCATGACCAAGCCACCGACGGTCTCGATCTCCTCGTGGGCAAGCTTTGTATTCAGACGTGAATTGAGATCGGCCAGTGTCACCAGCGCCTTCACCACGTATTCACCGCCGTCACGCGGCATGATCATGACATCATCGTCAATGTCGTATTCGTCCGATATTTCCCCCACGATCTGCTCCAGAACGTCTTCGATGGTCACGAGGCCAGCCACGCCGCCGTATTCGTTGACGACGATTGCCATATGGTTGCGGCTGGTGCGAAATTCACGGAGCAGCACGTTCAGCCGCTTGCTTTCCGGCACAAACACGGCCGGGCGCAGCATGTCATGTACGTTGAAACTCACGCGTTTTTTTTTGTCGAGAAACAGGTAACGCAGCAGGTCCTTGGCCAGCAGTATGCCGATCACCCTGTCCTTGTCGCCGTCCACCATCGGGAAGCGGGAGTGACCGGATTCCATGACCAAAGGCAGGTACGTCTCCGGGGGACTGTCCTTGTCGACCACGTCCATCTGCGATCGCGGCACCATGATATCGCGTACCTTCATTTCCGAGACCTGCAACACGCCCTCGATCATGTCGAGCGAATCGCGGTCGAGCAGGTCCCGCCCAGCTGCTTCTCGCAGTGACTGGACCAGGTCTTCACGCGAGGCCGGTTCGCCCAGCAGCGCGTGACTCAGACGGTCGAGCAACGACCGCGGAGCGATTTCGGGTTCGGCGGCTGTTTCTGGCTTATCTTCGGTTTTCTTGTTCATGAAAGGTAAGGGTTGGTGAATCCCAACTCCCCGAGAATGCGGATTTCCTGTGTTTCCATCACAGTAGCATCCCGGCGTTTCTGGTGATCATAACCCCGAAGGTGCAGTATACCGTGGACCACCATGTGCGCCCAATGCGCGCGCGGAGATTTATTCTGCTGGCGCGCCTCGCGACGCACCACCGGCGCGCAAATAACCAGATCGCCCAGTATATCGCTGTGCAGCCCGGATGGGGGTTCGAATGGGAACGACAGCACGTTGGTCGGCCCGCGGCGGCGGCGGAAACGGCAGTTCAGCAAGGCGGATTCCGCATCTCCCACAATACGCACGCCCAGGGCGACACGCGAATGCTTCATGTCGCGCAACGCCGCGCGGGCCCAGTGCCGAATGGTCGGGGAAGCGGGCAATCCGGCGCGGCCCGTGCCGTACTGCACGCTCACATGTAGTTTCATTTCGTCGGGGGAGGCTGGCTTTCAGCGCCCTTTTGATGACTTTCGTAGGCTTCGACGATTTTTTGCACCAGAGCGTGGCGCACGACATCCTGTGGGGTGAAGTGAGTGAAAGTTATGCCATCCACGTCGCGCAGAATATCAATCGCCTGCACCAGGCCCGATAACTGGGTGCGACGCAGGTCAATCTGCGTGATGTCGCCCGTGATCACAGCGGTGGTCCCGAATCCGATGCGCGTCAGGAACATTTTCATTTGCTCCGCGGTGGTGTTCTGCGCCTCATCGAGAATGATGAAAGACTCATTCAGCGTCCGGCCGCGCATGTAAGCAAGCGGCGCCAATTCGATCACGCTTTTTTCAAGCAGTCGGACCACCTTTTCGAAACCGAGCATTTCATTGAGCGCATCGTATAACGGGCGTAAATACGGATCGATCTTCTGCTCCAGGTCTCCGGGCAAGAAGCCTAAGCGCTCGCCCGCCTCGACCACCGGTCGCACCAGCAAGATCCGCTCGACCCGGTTGCTTTCCAGCGCTTCGACGGCGCAAGCCACGGCGAGATAGGTCTTGCCGGTGCCGGCCGGTCCGACGCCGAAATTGATGTCATGTGTCAGAATGTTGCGAATGTACTGACGCTGGCGTGGACCGCGGCCGCGAATGATGCGCTTGGGCGTACGTAGCGTGCTTTCACGATCGTTCTCCTCCTCCGGCATACGCAGGGCGAGTTGCTGCAAAGCCGCGTGCACGCCGGCGAGCGTCAACTCCCCTTTGCCTTCGGTCACGCCGTACAGATTCTGCAGTAACTGGGAGGCGGCGAGGCTGCCCTCCGAGTCACCCGTGACACGGAAGAGATTGCCGCGATTGGCAATCTCGACACCAAGATATTCCTCGATCTGCCGTAGATGCTCGTCGTGGCTGCCACAGAGACTGGCGAGACGCCGGTTATCGGCGGGCGTGAGATTGATTTCGATGTACTTGGGCTTAGGCTTCAAGCGGGTAATGCAACTCCGAGAGAAAATAAGAGTTAATTAACAGCAAAAGTGGGTGATAAATCAAGCGCTCCGTGCGCGCGGCTCAGCCAGCAGCCGCCCGCGCAGGGAATTCGTCAGCGCCTCGGTGATTTCCACGTCGATAAAACGGCCGATCAACGCGGAGTCCAAACATTCAAAATTGACCACGCGATTGTTCTCGGTGCGCCCACACATCTGCCGGGCAGACTTGCGCGCCGGCCCTTCGACCAGAATACGCTGCACGGTTCCCACCATCCGCCGGCTGATAGCAGCCGCCATTTCGATGTTGTGTTTTTGCAGGCGCGCCAGGCGCATTTCTTTGACCTCATGCGGTGTGTCATCGGCCAGTTCCGCCGCCGGCGTGCCGGGACGTGCGCTGTAAAGAAAACTAAAAGAAGTGTCGAAATTCATCTCCTCCATCAAAATCAGGGTGGCGGCGAAATCGGTCTCGGTCTCACCCGGAAACCCGACGATGATGTCCGTCGTGACGCTGATGTCCGGGCGCACCTCGCGCAGCCGGCGGATTTTCGATTTGTATTCGAGCACAGTGTGCCCGCGCTTCATGTGCGCGAGAATGCGGTCAGACCCGCTCTGGACCGGCAGGTGCAAGTGGCCCGCCAGCTTTGGTAAGTCGGCATAAGCATTGATCAGCCGATCACTGAACACCTGGGGGTGCGAGGTGGTGAAACGCAGGCGGCCAATTCCATCGATTTCCGCCAAGTAATAAATCATAAGGGCCAGATCCGCGAATTCACCAGTGTGCATCGCCCCGCGGTAGGCATTGACGTTCTGTCCCAGCAGGATCACTTCACGCACGCCGTGTTCCGCCAGGTGCACGACCTCCGCGATCACGTCGTCGAACGGCCGGCTGAATTCCTCTCCACGGGTGTAGGGCACAACACAGAAACTGCAGTACTTGCTGCAACCTTCCATGATGGAAACGAACGCCCGCACGCCATCGACGCGTGGGTCGGGCAGGCGGTCGAATTTCTCGATTTCCGGGAAGGAGGTATCCACGGCCGGTTGCGATGATGCCAGCACGTTGTCCAGCATCTGTGGCAGCCGATGCAGGGTCTGTGGGCCGAAAACCATGTTCACGAACGGGGCGCGCCGGATGATCCCGGCACCTTCCTGACTCGCCACACATCCTCCGACACCGATCACCAGATCGGGTCGAGCCATTTTGAGTTCGCGCCACATCCCGAGCTGGGAGAACACCTTTTCCTGAGCCTTCTCGCGAATAGAACAGGTATTGAGCAGCAGCACATCAGCCTCGGCCGGGTTGTCGGTGTGTTCAAGACCGTGACTCGCCGCGAGCGCGTCCGCCATGCGCGCGGAATCGTATTCGTTCATCTGACAACCGAAGGTCTTGATGTGCAGCTTGCGGGGCATAAATGGAAATATTCTTCCAGTCCGGAATCTAAATCTACCGTCGGAAGGTGAAAATGGCCAGCCGCTTGATTTTCAGACACGAAAAAATACGGGCGGCATTCGCCGCCCGTAGTCAGAGGACCGTTAATAACCGTCAGGGCCCGGATTTCTCGCTGATCTGTGACAAAATTGCCATGACCAGCGCCGCCGCCGAGAGAGCAAAAAGATAGAAGATATTTTCCAGGAGTTGGGAGTAGGTCGACGCCAGGTAAGTGATTATCGACGGGGTGCCAATCCAAAAACTTAGTTTCAACATGATGCTGTCCTCCTCAGGAAATGCTATCTGCAGGAGGGGCAAAGGCCCGTCATTCCTTTCTGCCCGCAGATCGTCCCTTGGGAGAAAGTCTTGGTCGAGTGCGTTAAAACCACAAGATAGGCCCGACGCATGGCGCTCCGACGGGGACAACCGGTGATTTCTTTGTCTCTCAGCGTCTTAGACCGCACGCGGCAAACAGGCGTATTGGCCAGGCCGACAAGCGGCATACTAGCGTATCCCGCATGTGAATACCTAACCGAGGCCGGGAAACAACTGGATCAAACCACCAGCAATAAACTCGACCGCCACCGCGGCCAGGATCAGGCCCATGACACGGGTCGTGACGGTGATGCCGTAGCGTCCCAGCCGATTCGCGATGGGCTCCGCCAGCGACAGCGCCGCCCAGACGCTCGCCGCGACCAGTAACGCGGCCACCACCAGAAACGCGACATCCCAGAATGACTGAGTGCGGTGCGCGTACACAATCGTCGTGCTAATGGCCCCAGGACCGGCAAGCATCGGGATCGCCAGCGGGACCACTGCGCTGGTGTCCTTGTCTTGCGCTTCAATATTTTCCTCGGGCGAATGCCGGGTCTCACCCGGATACCCGCGCAACATTGCGAGCGCCATCATCATGATCAGGATGCCGCCGCCGACGCGGAATGACGGCAGGCTGATGCCGAAGAAACGCAGCAGCGGCTCACCAAGAAAAATGCTGATAATCAGCACAACTGTCACTGCCGTGGCCGTGATACGCGCGGTTTTTTTGCGCGTACCCGATGCTTGATCACGGGTCAACGTGATAAAGACGGGGATTGCCCCGATTGGATTGGTGATCACCAGCAACGCCGTGAGGATGTGTATATAGTCGGACCAGTGTGTCATGAATGGCGCCGGCCGGATCAGGAAATGGTCTGGTAATAAATATTCTGCGGGTGATTGGCCTGAGCAAAGAAATACCAGCGCTCCGCCAGCAGTCCCAGGTACTGAATGACAAAGGCACTGGACAGCATCGGGACGCTGCGATCAACCATGCCGTTGAACAGCAGCACGAGCGGCACCGGAAATACCAGCACCAGGAATACCCACTTGATCGAACGGAATAACCACGGTGCCGCACCGTGGAAGAAATCGCGCGTGTTGAACGATCCGCCCATGAAACCCTGGGACTTCTGCACGATGCGCGCGTGACGCACGCCGATCGCCGTCTGGATCGTGGACTTGTACTTGAGACGGCGGTTGCGGATGAGCGAGGCCGCGCGCGTCACCCAGACGGCAAGCGTGATGATCACGGTCCAGGCGCCAAAAAAGTAAACCAGGGCCGGCGCCTGGTACGCGGCATAGGCCGTCGCGAGCAGGAATCCCGAGGCCAGTCCGAATAGCGTGTAATTCACCACTGTCAGCCAACTCGCCCATTCCTGCAGAAATTTGATGCACGCGTAGATCATGCCGGTGCACAGAAACAGCAAGAACGCCAGCGCGACCGCGGCAGCACCCACGACGAGCGCCAGGTCACCGTCTACGCTGGTGGCAAAGCCTAAATCTTTCAGCCGCAGATTGAGATGATGTACCACACCATAGACAGCCACGGCACCCATCAGGGCCGGCAGCACAATGACTTCGCGCGACAGCCACGAGGTGCGCCAACGCGCCGCCGAGCGCCAGGCTCGCTCCGGGTGACCGAGGTGAAAGAACGACGCCACCAGTCCGCCGATTAGCAGTGCCAAGGCGATAGCGCTGCCCTGCACATAGAAATGGCTCGGCGGTACTGGCAGAAGCTCGACAGTCGAGTAGACCTGCGCCGTATAGAGGGCCAGAAACAAGCCCTGGCCGGCGCCGATCAGCGTTGTCAGAAAGATGACCGAGAAGGCAGGATGCATGCGTGGCTCCTAGATAGGCTACCAACTCGTGACGTCATCAAGCGACGGCTCATGCACATCCGGCTTGGGCCGAACACCCTCTTTCTTGAGAGGGTTGTCGGCACGCATCAGCTCATCGTCGTGGATCTTGATGCGTGTCTTGCGGCGCGGCAGGTAATGGTTGGCCGGCTTGGTGCCCCACTCCGGCATGAGCGCATAACCCCCGTTCTCGCTGATCGCCACCGATACCTCGGAATCGGGATCGTGCACGTCACCGAACAGGCGCGCATTCGTCGGGCAGGCCATGACGCAAGCGGGCTTGCGCTCCGCCTGCGGCAATGACTTATCGTAAATGCGGTCGACGCACAGAGTGCATTTCTTCATGACTTTCTGGTGCTCGTCGATCTCGCGCACGCCATAGGGGCAGGCCCACGCGCAATATTTGCAGCCGATGCACTTGTCGTAATCGACCAGCACGATGCCGTCTTCCGGACGCTTGTAACTCGCCCCGGTGGGACACACCGGAACGCACGGCGGATCCTCGCAGTGCAGGCAGGACTTCGGGAAATGCACGGTTTCGGTATTCGGGAATTCCCCCACCTCAAAAGTCTGCACCCGATTGAAGAAGTTGCCGGTCGGATCTTCACCGTACGGACGGTCATCGGACATGTAGCCAGCCTCGCCCGAGGTGTTCCATTCCTTGCAGCTGGTGACACAGGCGTGGCAGCCGACACAAACATTGAGGTCGATGACTAAGGCGAGCTGGATCATGTCAGGTTCCCATGAGCTTGCCGGTCACATAGGCCAGCCAGTTTTTATGGCGTGTCGGTTCACCGGGCACCGGTGAAAGCGTGTCAAACTGCGGCGAGGAAACCTGTTCTTCGTCCGGACCGGCCTTGACCAGGCACACCCGTACGTCATACCAGCCGGCCTGCCCGGTGACTGGATCGGAGTTGGAGAGATACTCGCCCTCCGGCTGCGGCGGGAGTTCCTCGGAGATCAGATGGTTGAGCAAAAAACCCTTACGCGCTTCGTTCGCGCGCGGTTCGAGATTCCACGCGCCGGGTTGCTTGCCGATGGCATTCCAGGTCCAGACTGTACCCGGCTCGGTGGCTTCACTGTAGCGGCACATGCCACGCACCTTGCCCCAAGGCGACTCTACCCACACCCAGTTGCCGTCGTCGATGCCCTCGGCAGCGGCGGTTTTTGGATTGACGAACAGGTAATTGTGCGTGTGAATCTGGCGTAGCCAGGCGTTCTGCGAATCCCAAGAGTGATACATGGCCATCGGCCTTTGTGTCACCGCATTGAGTGGATATTTCCGCTTATCGGTAAGCTGCGATTCAAGCGGTTCATAGTAAAACGGCAGCGGGTCGAAGTAGGTCTCGATGCGTCGGCGCAGATGCGCCGGCGGTTGCTTGCCCTGGGTCTTTCCCTGCGCGGCAAGACGGAACTGCTGCAGAATATCGGAATAGATATGGATCAGAATCGGCTCGGCGTAGCGCGTCAGACGGTGACGTTGCGCCCATTCGAGATAACCCTTGTTCCAGTTGCGCATGTATTGATAAGACTTGGGCAACACATGGTGGTAAAGGCAGTTGTTTTTGGCGTACATCTCCCACTGGTTCGGGTTGGGCTCGCCTTTCATGAATTTCTCGCCGCCCTTGCCGCGCCAGCCGGCGAGAAACCCAATGCCCGAGCCCGGCTCAATTTCATAGTTGATGATGAAATCCGGGTAATTTTTAAACTTGCGCTGCCCGCGCGTATCGACGAATGCCGGGAATTTGAGACGCGAGCCGAGCTCGATCAGCACGTCCTGGAATGGCTTGCACTCTCCCTTGGGCGGGACCACCGGAATGCGGACGGAATCCATCGGGCCGTCGAATTCGGATACCGGCCGATCGAGCATGCTCATGACGTCGTGCCGCTCCAGATAAGTAGTGTCCGGAAGCACGAGGTCAGCGTACGCCACCATTTCTGACTGGAATGCATCGCACACGACGATGAACGGAATTTTAAATTCTCCGTTCCCGTCCTTGTCGTTCAGCATTTTACGCACCTCGACCGTGTTCATGGTCGAGTTCCAGGCCATGTTGGCCATGAAGATCATCAGCGTATCGATCTTGTAGGGGTCACCGCGCCAGGCGTTGGTGATGACATTGTGCATCAGACCGTGCACCGACAGCGGGTACTCCCAGGAGAAGGCCTTGTCGATGCGCACCGGCGTGCCTTCCTTGTCGACGAACAAATCATCAGGATCGGCCGGCCAGCCGAGCGCCAAGCCGTCCAGCGGTTTGTTCGGTTGTACCGCTTCAGGACCCTTGGGGGTCTTGGCGCAGGGCGGGATCGGGCGCGGGAACGGTGCCTTGTGGCGAAAGCCACCCGGCCGATCAATGGTGCCGAGAATGCTCATTAATATAGAAAGCGCGCGGATGGTGTGAAAACCGTTGGAATGCGCGGCCAGCCCCCGCATGGCATGGAAGGCCACGGGGTTACCGGTCACGGTCTCATGGTCCTTGCCCCAGATGTCGGTCCAGGCGATCGGCAACTCGATTTTCTGGTCACGCGCCGTGACACCCATTTCATTTGCCAGCCGCCGTATGGTTTCCGCCGGGATACCGGTGATCTTGCTCGCCCACTCGGGCGTGTAATCCTTGACGCGATCCACCAACAGCTGGAATGACGGTTTTACCTTGGTTCCATCCGGCAATGCGAACTCGCCGAGCAGAAATGGGTCGACCCCTGGCGTGTGCGTGATCACGGCCTTGTTGCTTAGGCGGTCCCACCACAACTTGTTTTGCGGATCGAAACAGCCTTCCTCCTCCGGCACTTCGGCGCGCACGAACATGCCATGCTCGCTCGAATCCTTGGACATGTTCACCAGTTGTGCGGCATTGGTGTATTGCACCAGGAAATCGCGATCGTACAGGCCCTGCTTGATGAGCGTATGAATGAACGCGAGAAACAATGCGCCGTCAGTGCCAGGCTTGATCGGCACCCATTCATCCGCAATCGCCGAGTAGCCGGTGCGAACCGGGTTCACGGAGATGAACTTACCGCCGTTGCGCTTGAACTTGGAGATGGCGATCTTGAGCGGATTGGAGTGATGATCCTCAGCGGTGCCAATCATGACAAACAGCTTGGCGCGGTCGAGATCCGGCCCGCCGAATTCCCAGAACGAACCGCCGATGGTGTAGATCATGCCCGCGGCCATGTTGACCGAGCAGAAGCCGCCATGTGCCGCATAGTTGGGTGTTCCGAACTGCCGGGCAAACAGGCCGGTGAGCGCCTGCATCTGGTCGCGGCCAGTGAACAAAGCGAATTTTTTCGGATCGGTGGCGCGGATATTCCCGAGACGCTCTTCCAGCAGGGCGAAGGCCTCATCCCAGGAAATTGCCTCGAAGGCGTTGGCACCACGCTCGGCTCCGGCCTTGCGCTTGAGCGGCCGGGTCAGGCGCGCGGGAGAATGCTGCTTCATGATGCCCGAGGCGCCCTTGGCGCAGATCACACCCTTATTGATGGGATGATCGGGATTGCCTTCAAGGTAACGCACCTCGCCGTCCTTGAGCGTCACGCGGATCCCGCAGCGGCAGGCACACATGTAACAGGTCGTGTTCATGGTCTCGCGGCGGCCAGCAGAGGTTTGGGTCATGTGAGAGGGGCAATCCAATAAGGTGGTCGGGCACAAGGATAGGAATGCCAACTACGATACTAAGCCCGGACCCCATGCGCAATTAATAAAATTGAATGCGGCAATAAGACGGACGCGAATCCTTTTTTCAAATGGTGGTAAGGGGTCTGTTGGATGGGCTCACCGACGTGTCACGCGGATCCGGAGAAAATGGCGCGATGAAAAAGGGAATACGTCAACACGAAGAGAATTGGTGGCTAGGGGCGGAATCGAACCGCCGACCTCAGCATTATGAGTGCCGCGCTCTAACCGTCTGAGCTACCTAGCCAAAAAAACAGACCGCGCGGTGAGCGCGGCGGAGGGCGGATTTTAAGCCCTATACTGCTTCAAGCCAAGCGCGGGAAGATTTGGGCAAGAGAGATGCATGAATTCCCAACGCTCGCGGTCCGACGGCGCGTATTGACCGGCCACGGTTCAGTCTGCGAACAACCGCACCAGATCGCCGCGGGTGATGATTCCCTGGATGCGGCGCTCGTCGTTGATCACGATCAGTTGCTTGATCCGGTCTGTCTCCATGCGTTCGATGGCGGTCTCAAGCGTGTCCTCCGCGCGCAGCGTGATCGGATGAGACGTCATGAGATCGTCCACGATCGTGCCCATGGACTTTTTGCGGCGCGGATGATGCACGTCGAGCGCCGATAGAAAATCCGCTTCGGTGAGCATGCCAACGAGCCGCTCATCGACGTCCACGACCGGCAGTCCGCTCACATGGTATTTCGTCAGCAATGTAGCCGCCTCGGACAGCGGTCGCCCTTGCTGGATGGAAATGACCTTCTTGACCATGAAGTTTTTCACCGGCGTACTGTGCGCGCGTCGTACCTGCGCCGCGCGCGTGATGTCCTTGCCGAGAAAACTCATGTGCGCGGTCAGCAGTGGCATGCGCGACAGCCGTCCAGGCAGGAGCAGGTTCCAGTAGGCCCACTTGAACAGAATCTTTCCCCAGTGATTGAGATAGCTTTCCTGCAGCAGTGAGAGCGGCCCGATCCAAGGCAACGGGAACTTCCCCGGGAGCGGTTCGACGTCGTAGTTGAAGTCGAGCAACATTGCCTTGTGATGCCCAGTTTCAACGAAGCAGTTGGCATGCCCGTCGAACGAGGCCAAGGGCTTGCGCCCGTCCATTTCCCGCAGCAGATTTTCGACCAGCGTCTCAGCCTCGAAGTGCGCCACAGAGCCGGCCTTAGATGTGGCGACATTGGAATTGTCTCCGATGACGTAGACGTGCTCGTCCTTGCGGCTCTTGAGTGTGCGGGGATCGGTGAGCGCATAGCCGCTTTCGTCCGCGAGGCCGGCGTCGGTAAGCACCGACGGGCCGAGGTTGGGCGGGATCATACACAGCAGATCGTAGCCTACACTTTTCCCTTCGAAGGAATGCAGGGTATTGGTTTGCGCATCCAACCGCTCGACGGTGAAATCGGTGACGATTTCGATTCCCTTGCGGCGAGCAACGTCGGTCAGGATTTCGCTCGCCACCGGCTTGGTGAAAGCGCCCGATAACGGTGTGACCAGCGTAATGCTGATCCGGTCGCGCCGGCCCAGACGCTGATAGTAATAGTCGGCCAGAAACACAAACTCGATCGGCGCCACCGGGCACTTGATGGGCATGTCGGCGATGTTGAGCACCAGCCGGCCACGATCCAGGTCCGCCAGCGCCTGTTGCATGCGCAGTGCACCATCGACGGAATAAAAGGTGTGTGCGCCACCGCTGTCCATCGCGGTAGAAAGCCCGTCGATTTCCCCAGTGCCCAGACGGCAGCCTAGCGCCAGCACCAGCCAGTCGTATTCGAGCGTCTCGCCGCTGGTTTGCACCCGGCGCGCGGCAGTGTCGATTGACTCGACTTCGGCCTGGATGAATCGGGCGTTCCGCGGCAGTGGATCGCGGATCGGGCGTGTGATGTGTTCGCGGCGCTCATAGCCGTAAAGGCGGAACGGCAGAAACAACATGCCCGGCTGGTAGACGTGCTCAGTCGCGCGGTCCACGACAGTGATCGCCCACTCGTCGCGGGCCAGCTTGCTCGACAGCATGTTGGCAATGAGCGCGCCGGCAGTACCAGCACCGAGGATCAAGATTTTTTTCATGGGCAATCCCCTCCGCCTCATGGAGCAAGATATTTATGATACGCCCGAGCAATAAGGGAATTCCTGATACAGGTCAAATGCCGCGGCGCGCGCGCAGAAGACGCCACTAAACATCGATAATTATAAAATATATGCCCTTGCGATCATTGCGCCTTCATAGCGAGTCCGCACGTATCGACACTTTTAAACATTGAAGCGGAAGTGCATGACATCGCCGTCGTGAACGACGTAATCCTTTCCTTCGAGACGCAGCTTCCCGGCTTCACGCGCACCGTGTTCGCCCCGGTAGTGGACGTAGTCTGCATAGGATACGGTTTCGGCACGGATGAACCCGCGTTCGAAATCGGTGTGGATCACGCCCGCGGCCTGGGGCGCGTGTGCTCCCCGGCGTACGGTCCACGCCCGCACTTCCTTGGGGCCGGCGGTAAAAAACGTTTGCAGCCCGAGCAATTGGTAACCACCGCGGATGACACGGTTCAAACCCGGTTCCTTGAGTCCCATGTCAGCCAGGAAGACCTGTTTTTCTTCAGCGTTCATGTCAGCCAGTTCCGCCTCGATCCGGGCGCAAATCGGCACCACCACGGAATTCTCCGAAAGCGCGAGCTTTTCCACCTGATCGAGATAGGGATTGTGGCTGAATCCCTTTTCATTCACATTGGCAATATACATGAGCGGCTTATCGGTCAGCAGGCACAGCGGTATTAACAGATTATGCTCTTCTTCACTCAACCCCATGCTACGCACCGGTTTGCCGCCGTTCAGATGCTGGTGCACACGGACAAGCAGCTCACGCAGCTTGATATCATCCTTGCTGCCGCTTTTGGCAGTCTTGTCGGTGCGCTTCACACCCTTGTCGACGGCCTCCAGATCGGCGAGTGCGAGTTCGGTATTAATAGTTTCGATGTCCGTGAGCGGATTGATTTTTCCCGAGACGTGCACAATGTTCTCGTCCTCGAAACAGCGCACGACATGCGCAATCGCATCCACCTCGCGAATATGGGCAAGAAACTTGTTTCCAAGCCCCTCGCCTTTTGAGGCACCAGCCACCAGCCCCGCGATATCGACGAATTCAATCGTGGTCGGGAGAATTTTTTCAGGTTTGGCGATATCAGCGAGGGTTTGCAGGCGCGGGTCCGGCACCTCGACAATCCCGACATTCGGATCGATCGTGCAGAACGGATAGTTCTCCGCTGCGATACCTGCCTTGGTCAGCGCGTTGAACAACGTGGATTTGCCGACGTTCGGCAGGCCGACAATGCCGCATTTGAAACCCATCTTGAAATCCCGTTTAGGTGATATGCGTGTGCAGGCTGTTCATCACTTTTTGAAACTCGCCGTGCACAATCTCACCCAGATGTGCCTTGCCATGACCGATGGCGGCATCGATCAATGTCTGCTCGGAAGGGGGAGCTTTTTTCAGAACATACGAAACCACCTGCGCGGCATTGCCCGGATGTCCGATCCCGAGGCGCAGACGGACGTAATCGGAAGTTCCCAGTTTTTCAGTGATGTCGGTAAGGCCGTTGTGTCCGCCGTCGCCGCCACCGACCTTCAGCCTGATAGTTCCCGGCGGAAGGTCCAGGTCATCGTGCACCACCAAGATTTCCGGCGGCGGTATTTTGTAGTAATGACTGAATTTCGATACCGCGTCGCCACTGTGATTCATAAACGTCTGCGGTTCCAGCAGCCAGATTTCCCGGCCACTCAAGCTGATTTTCCCGGCGTTCGCCGTGAATCGGGATTCGGCACGCAACGCCACACCGGTGGCATCCCGCAGGACGTCAAGAAAACGGAACCCGGCATTGTGCCGGGTCTCCGCGTATTCCGCGCCCGGATTTCCCAGGCCGACGATGAGGGAAATCCCCTGCGCCACGTTGTGCCTCCGCGATAGGGATTACTTGCCTTCCTTCTTGGCTTCGGGTTTCTTGGCCTCCGGCTTCTTCGCATCCGCCTTGGGGGCTTCACCCTTTTTCGCTTCGCCAGGCTTGGCCTCGGCGACCTTGGCTTCGCCAGGCTTGGCCTCACCCTCGACCGGTGCGACTCCCGCCACGGCTTCGCCTTCCACCGGTGCGACGATCACCGGGGCTTCTTCCACCACCTTGATGACCGAGATGGCCGCCACCGCAAGGTTGTCGCCGCCGTGCGCCAGGCTCGTGATCGCCACGCCATCCGGCAGCTTGATGTCCTTGAGATGAACTGACTCGTTGAGGTTTAAAGCCGACAAGTCCACGGTGAGGAATTCCGGCAGGTCCTTGGGCAGACAGGTGATGTCGATTTCATTCATGAGATGCGTCACGATGCCCCCCTCCAACTTCACGCCTGGGGCCACGTCGCCACCCACGAAGTGGATTGGCACTTCCATGTGGATCTTCTCGGTGGCGCTGATGCGTTGCAAATCCACGTGCATCACGATGGGCTTGAAGGGATGCATGTGGAAATCACGCAGAATAGCCTGGTCGGTATCGCCCCCCACGTTCACTGTCAGAATCGAGGTGTGGAATTTTTCGTTCGCCAAGTGGCGCGCCATCAGATTATGGTCCAGCGCTACCGTCATAGGTTCTTTTCCCGCGCCATAGAGGACGGCGGGAACCTTACCACTACGGCGAAGGCGGCGGCTCGCACCCGTTCCTTTCGCTGAGCGTGGCTCGGCAGTCAACTCAAATTTTGTGCTCATTGTCAGTCTCCAGATTAATTAAACAATCCCTCCATTCCTGCGACCAGGCATGGAGGGCACAGAATGGCCCTGGGCCAAAGCCCGGTGCCGTAACATCAGTCCATGAACAACTCGCTGACCGAATCCTCTTCCGCGATGCGCCGCATGGACTCGGCGAGCAGTTCGGCCACGCTCAGCTGGCGGATGCGCCGGCAGGCCTTGGCCTCGGGTTTAAGCGGGATGGTGTCGGTCACCACCAGCTCATCAAGCTGGGATTTGCTGATCCGATCCACCGCTTTTCCGGATAACACCGGGTGCGTGCAATACGCCAATACCTTTTTTGCGCCATTTTCCTTGAGCGCGGCCGACGCCTCACACAAGGTTCCGGCGGTGTCCACCAAGTCGTCCATCAACACGCAGGTGCGTCCTTCGACTTCGCCGATGATATGCATCACCTTGGCTTCATTCGGTCTGGGGCGGCGTTTGTCGATGATCGCCAAGTCTGCTTCCAAATGCTTGGCCATCGCCCGGGCCCGCACCACGCCGCCCACGTCGGGGGACACCACAAGCAGGTCCTTGATCTCCTGACGCCAGATGTCGCCGAGCAGCACCAAGGACGCGTAAACATTGTCCGTCGGGATATTGAAAAATCCCTGGATCTGGTCGGCATGCAGATCCATCGTCAACACCCGGTGTGCGCCCGCGGTGGTGATCATGTCCGCCACCAGTTTGGCTGTAATCGCCACGCGTGCCGTGCGCGGCCGCCGGTCCTGACGCGCATATCCATAATAAGGTATCACCGCCGTGATGCGCCTTGCCGAGGAACGTTTCACCGCATCTATCAGGATGAGCAGCTCCATCAGGTTGGCGTTGCAGGGCGAGCAAGTCGATTGGATGATGAACACATCCTTGCCACGCACATGCTCCATGACCTCAGCCTGGATTTCGCCGTCCGAAAAACGGCCAACGACCGCCTTGCCGAGCGGCAAACCCAGATGCCGTACTACCAGTTCCGCCAGTGCCGGGTTGGCGTTCCCGGTAAACACCACCATGTTGTCCAAGGACACGTGATCTCCCCTGCTAGTCGGATGGTCCACGACAGAATCTGGTTGGGGCGCCAGGATTCGAACCTGGGAATGCCGGAATCAAAATCCGGTGCCTTACCGCTTGGCTACGCCCCAAGGTGAGCTGTCGCCGCGCCTGCCGATAATGGATGCCGGTTCAGTCCCCGGGCCACGAAGCCGGTTAACGGTTTGGGAATTCTTTCCAGAAGCTGGTGGCCCAGATCCGCGTTCGTCACTTTCAGAAACGCGCATCCGCCGGATCCCGTCATGCGCGGGGTGCCAAACCCGGAAAGCCATCGCATCGCGCGGTCCACTTCCGGATAACGCTTACGCACCGCCACTTCCAGGTCGTTTCGCAAGCCGCGCCCTTCGTGAAAGTCGCGTATTGTGAGGGGCGGGCTATATCGTGTCAATTCGAATTCCGCGAAAACCTGCGCCGTGGAGACAAGCACGGGCGGAACCGCCACCAGATACCATGCCTCATCCGGTGCCACCGGGGTGAGTATTTCGCCAATTCCCTCGGCCCAGGCAGCATGGCCATGAACAAACACCGGCACGTCGGCCCCGAGCTTTAATCCCAGTGCCGCCAGATTCGGAATAGACATTCGCGTATTCCATAACTCGTTCAGGGCCAGCAAGGTCGTGGCGGCGTCCGAACTTCCACCACCGAGTCCGCCACCGAGGGGAAGCCGCTTGGTGAGATGAATACGCGCGCCTTGTGTAACGCCACAGGATTCCTTCAGGAGACGGGCCGCACGCAGTGTCAGATCATGGTCTTCGCTGACACCCGCCACAGGCACGGTGCGTGTTACCAAACCATCGTTGGTTAGGTCATAAGATAGTTCGTCCGCGTAGTCGAGAAACTGAAAAACGGTTTGCAGTGTATGGTAGCCGTCCGCACGACGACCGGTGATGTGCAAAAAAAGATTCAGCTTGGCGGGCGCCGGCCAGGTTCGCATGCGCAAAAGCGTCCCTGATTAAGGTATGAAAGTCCAGCGTTCAATGCTGAGTCGCACTTCCAGAAACTCTTCTCCGGCAGCGGGATCTTCACTCGGAGCGTCTCGTCGCGTGATAAATAGTTTGCTCGGCAGATCATATTCTCCATACCGGGTGTATTCGAGAAACTGAATGTCCCAACCCGATTGCACCAGCCTTTTCAGGCGACCCTGGTCGTCCAGTTGCTGCGTCGAGGCGGTCGCTGGCACAGGCAATCCGACCACCCAGTAATTCAATCCGTTGAGCGGCAGCGCCCAACCCGTGGCGCGATACAGCAGGGTTTCCGGGTTTTCCGCACGCCAGACACGCTGGTCAGCATCACGCAACTCGGCGCCATGGCTGTCCTGCACCAGTCGCAGGTGGCCGCGACCAAGCGGGCCCGTGAAATCCAGACGAACTTTTTCTCCGTCACGATCCCACCGCAAGGAGGCATGCCAACCCTGATTGGCCGCGCGCAGGGCTAGCCGTCCCAGTACCTGCCACGCGGTGATCTGCCGCAATTCGACTTGACGTATCCGCCACGCCGCATCGATATCCTCGACTGGCGAAGATGGGAGAGAAGTGGCACAACCGGTAATGAAGGAGACGAAAAGGACGAGGCTGACACTGGGCCTCATGGTTTGAATTTTTTGATAATGCCGTTCAGCGATTCGTTGTTGGGGGTTTCGCGTAGCGCGCGGTTCCAGACCGATTCGGCTTCATGCCGGTCGCCGGTAACCCACAACACCTCGCCGAGATGTGCCGCGATCTCGGCGTCATTGCGAATTTCAAGTGCGCGTCGCAGATACTTCAAGGCTTCCTTGCTGTTCCCGAGACGGTATTGCAACCATCCCATGCTGTCCATGATGAAGGCATCATCGGGCTTGAGCGAGATGGCCTGTTGCAACAGCTCATGCGCTTCATCGTAACGGGTGGTACGGTCCGTAAGGGTATAACCCAGGGCATTCAACGCGTTTACGTTTGTTGGATCCTTCTTGAGAATTTCACGCAAATCGCGTTCGGTGATGTCCAGCTTGTTAAGTTTTTCCGCCACCAGCGCACGCGCATACAGCAGATCCTTGTCGCCCGGTACAGTTTTGACCGCCTCATTCAGCACCGCCAGGGCTTCATTGAATTTCCGGGCATCACGCAAGATTTGCTCGTGCGCCAGCGCAATCTGAACACGTTGGGGATCGGTCTGCACCTTCACCCCATCCAGGTGTTGACGCGCCCGGTCGAGATCACCCTGCTTGGCCAAGGCCACGCCAAGACGGGTTTGGGCCTCAAAAAAGTACTCACCTTCCTTCACGGTGAGATACCAATCGACCGCCTTGTCAAACTGCTTGCGCTGCTCCGCCACCTGTCCGAGGTAAAGGCGTGCCTGGTCATTCTGGGGGCGCAGCGCCAGCGCTCGCTTGAGATACTTCTCCGCTTCTTCCAGACGGTTGTTCTGTAATGACAGCAGGCCGACGGCATAAACGGTGTCAGCGTCATCGGGAACGCTGGCAGCGACGCGCTTGAATTCCTCAAGAGCTTTTTCCCATTCCTTCTGGTCGACCAGGAAACGTGCGTAATTCAGCCGAACGACGTTTGCGTCGCGATTGTCGTTCAGGAAAGATTCGTAAAAGGCGCGCGCCTTTTGTGGTTCCTTCAGTGACAGCAGGATGCGCGCCTTGAACAACGCTGCCTCCTCCCAATTCGGGCGATATTTCAGGGCCTCATCGGCCGAGACCAGCGCCCGGTCGAGCTCGCCGCCCCGGACCATCAAGTGCGCCATGGAAAAGTGCGCCGAGGGGAGCGTAGGATTCAGCGCCACCAGGGATCGCATGAGATCAATGGCCGCCGAGCGGTTGCTTGAACGCCCGAGCACGGCCGCGACGCGCAGATATGCCTGATCGAGATTTCGGCGTGTTTCTTCCGAACTAAAAAGCGTTTCAAAATGCTCCCTGGCTTCCTCGACACGGTCGAGCTCGAGGAGGGCCGTGATCAGGGCCTCCCTCGCTTCGGTTTCATGCGGGCGGAGTTCAATCCATAATCGAGCTGACTGATGTGCTTCCTCGTAGCGTTTGGCATACAGGGACGCCAGCGTGGCGCGCTCGGCGATGCGTGGGTCGCGCGTCTCCCTGGCGACCTTGCCCAAGGTGGCGGCGGCCACGCCGATTTTGCCTTGCTGGCCGGCGATCTCTCCCAGCAGCAAGTCATAGAGAATATCCGTTGTCAGCTCGACCGATGGTAATGACTCGTCAATTTTCACAGGTTTGGTTGGGGCGGAATCGGCAGGTGGCGCGGTTTTGACCACGCTGGCGCAGGCCGTCATCCACAACACGATAGACAGAGTCGATAGAAAGCGGGCAGCTTGAGTAGTCATATATATAGTAAGTCTAAGGCTCTCGAGGCGATTCGAATACCCGTATGACCGCTAATGCCGGGAAAATTCGGTTACCATTTAAATTAACCCTCACAGCCTCTAACATCCAGAAAAATGTTGCAACTGGCTGTTAGGATGATATTGGAATGATCTTGGACTTGGCATGTAGCCGCGGAATCAAGTCATGAATGCGTTGTTTCTGCTGTTGGCCGCCCTGGTGGCGTTTGTCTTCGGGTATCGATTCTATTCGAGGCTTCTATCGCTCGGCGTTTTCCGCCTTGAAAATAATTATAGTATACCAACGCCAGACAGCCCTCCCCGGGAAGACCACCTTCGCCTCAAACGTCATCTGATATTTGGCCATCACCTGGCTTCGTTGGCCGCCGGCGCCGCCATTATGGGAAGCGTGATTTCCCTACTATGGGGATGGATACCCGCGTTTCTCTGGGTGGTCGTCGGCACGGTCATTGCCGCCGGTACCTACGGCCTCGGCTCATTGTGGTTGTCCCTGCGTTACCCCGGGCTCAACATGGCGGAAATCGCGGCGAGCCTGCTCGGCCATCCAGCGCATATCCTGTTCGCACTGTTCGCTTTCCTACTGTTGCTTATTCTCAACGCCGCTTGCGCCACGCTGGCAGCACAGCTGCTGTCTGCGTACCCGCAAGCGGTATTGCCATTCTGGGTGATCGTCGTGCTGGCCTATGTATTGGGAGGGTATCTACGCGGTCACGAGAACTTCAAATTCATTCCTGCCTCGTTGATCGCCCTGACCTTAAGTCTGATGGCCATCTGGTTACTGGGAAAATTCCCTTTAGCCTTCACCGGCACACTCAATCTGGAGACGAGCGGATCCTTTGTGACCTTTGATGCCAACGTGTTGTGGGTGCTGTTGCTGTTTCTTTACGGTTACCACGCCACGCGACTACCGATGTGGAAGCTGATACGTCCCCGCGGTTACCTCACGGCCCTGCTTCTTGGGATTCTGCTCTTCGTTTGTTACCTCGCCGTGGTGATCAACCATCCAAAGCTGGTTGCTCCGGAATTTCACGCCGGTCCCGACATTCCGGCGACGCTTCCCTGGTTGTTTATCACGCTGACCTCGGGCGCTGTGGCGGGTGTCCACCTGCTGATCGCCAATGGAATCACCGCACGTCAGATGAAGCGTGAAACCGATGCACGTTACATCGGTTATGGCGGGGCGCTGGCACTGGGTCTGCTGGCGCTCAGCGCTATTATCATCGGCAGCACCGGTTTTGCCGATACGACCGAATGGGCCCAGCATTATGCCTCGTGGGAGGGTGTCCGTGATCTGCGCCAGGCCTTTGATCTTTACATCAATGGTTGCGCGAGGCTGGCCGATGGCATCGGGCTAAACCCATCCCTGGCCCGCACCTTGGCGGCCGTGGTCATGATCGGGCTCTTGATCGCCACTCTGGAGGCCGGTCTGCGTGTGCAAAAACATCTGCTCACAGGCGTAACAGAACGGTTTCCGTCCTTGTACTTCCTGCCCGGAAAGGAAAGAACACAGATCGTCAGCGTCGTTATCCTTTCGGCAGTGCTGGCGCTGCACCAACCCCACGGGCTTGGCGGCCTGACCTGGTGGCCCCTTTTCGGGATGGCTGACCTGATGCTGGCCGTGCTGGGATTTTCCCTCTTGGCCGTGGCTTTGCGGCAAAGTGGAAAGCCAACGATCTGGGTGGTCGCACCATTGATCTTCATGGCGATCGCGGCTCACTGGGCCATGGCGGCAATGATTTCCCATTGGTGGTCGGGCAATGAGATGCTGCTTCTCATGCTGGGGACGGTGTTGCTGGCGGTTGAAATCGGCCTGATCTTGCTTGCCCTGCGATCGTGGAAGACCGCTGCCTCGTCCGCGATCTGAGTGATGACAACGTGTCTTCCGGGCTATATCCGTCTGCAGTGAATGCGCCCATCATCTGGAATTTTGACGGGGCTCCTTGACACTGCACCCTGTTGGGTCAAAATCCCGGGCTTCCAGGGTCATTTCCGGTTTTTCCATGCATCTGCTCGCCTTTGGCATTAACCATCACACCGCGCCGGTAGAGATCCGCGAAAAAGCGGCGTTCTCCTCCGACCAGCTGATCAGCGCGTTGCATGATGTCACCGCTGGGGGTGGCGCCAGCGAGGCCGCCATCGTTTCCACTTGCAATCGTACTGAACTTTACTGCGGTTTGGAGTCGGCGCGCGCGGAGCATCTCATCGACTGGTTCTGTCATTACCACCGGCTGAAACCTACGGACATTCAGCCATATCTTTATCGCCACCCGGACCAGGCGGCGGTCAAGCACGCCTTCCGTGTCGCCGCCGGACTTGATTCCATGATCCTGGGCGAACCGCAAATTCTCGGGCAGATGAAAGAGGCCTTTGCCACCGCGCACAAGGCCGGCGCCACGGGCAAGATACTGAATCGGCTGTTTCAGCAGACCTTCTCGGTGGCCAAGCAGGTGCGCACCGATACCGCCATTGGCGCCAGCGCGGTATCCGTCGCCTCGGCCGCGGTGCGACTGGCCCGGCAGATTTTCACCATGCTCTCGGAACAGACCGTGCTGTTGATTGGCGCGGGTGACATGATCGAGCTGTGCGCCCGGCATCTCAAGGAACAGGGGATTGGCCACATGATCGTCGCCAACCGCACGCTCGAACGCGCCCAGCAGGTGGCTGCCCCATTCAACGCCGAGGCGATTTCGCTCGCGGAAATGCCGATACGTTTGGTGGATGCGGATATCGTGATCTCCTCCACCGCCAGTCAATTACCGATTTTAGGAAAGGGAGCCGTGGAAAGCGCACTCAAGGCACGCAAGCACCGCCCCATGTTCATGCTGGATATCGCCGTCCCGCGGGACATTGAATCCGAAGTAGCCGAACTCGACGACGTTTACCTTTATACCATTGACGACCTCAAGGAGGTCGTGCAGGAAAATATGGAGTCACGCGAAGCCGCGGCACGCGTTGCCGAAAAAATCATCGAAACAAAAGTAGTGGATTTCATGCAATGGGTCACCTCGCTGAACGCCGTCCCCGCGATCCGTGCTTTGCGAGAATCCGCCAATGCCCTACGCGAAACCGAGGTCGAACGCGCGCGCCGGCGGCTGGCCCACGGAGAAGACCCCGCCCGGGTGATTGAGCATCTGGCGCGTGCGCTGACCAATAAATTTACGCACACACCCACCGATGTGTTGCGCCGCGCCGATCATGAGGGCAACAAGGCCCTGCTGGATGCCGCCCGCCGCCTCTTCAACCTGGACGAAGAGTAAGCATTTGTGAACCCCTCCATTGAAACAAGGCTCTCCGGCCTTGCAGAACGCTTTGAGGAAATCGAGCGCCTGCTCGCCGACCCCAAGGTTATCGGTAAGCAGGACCAGTTCCGCAAGCTGTCTCAGGAATACGCTGAGATCAATCCGGTGGTAAAGCTGTATAGCGACTATCTCGCCGCCAGCGATCAACTGGAATCCGCGCGCGCCATGCTCAAAGACGAGGACGCCTCCATCCGCGAGATGGCGCAGGAAGAACTCGCGGATGCCCAGCAACTGATTGTCAATCTTGAAGCCGAAATCCAGACCCTGTTGCTGCCGAAGGACCCGAACGACAATCGCAACATCTTTCTCGAAATACGTGCCGCCGCCGGTGGCGATGAATCGGCCCTCTTTGCCGGCGACCTGTACCGCATGTACAGCTATTATGCCAACGCACACGGCTGGAATGTGGAAGTGATGAACCACAGTCCCGGCGAACACGGCGGTTATAAGGAAATCATCGCACGTATCTCAGGAAAGGACGTGTACTCGCGACTCAAGTTCGAATCCGGCGCACACCGCGTGCAGCGCGTTCCGACTACCGAGGCCCAGGGCCGCATCCACACCTCCACCTGCACCGTGGCGGTATTGCCGGAGGCCGAGGAGATCGACGCCATCGCCATAAATCCGGCGGAGTTGAAAGTGGACACTTTCCGCGCCTCCGGCGCTGGCGGCCAGCACGTCAACAAGACCGACTCGGCCATCCGCATTACGCACCTGCCCAGCGGCATCGTGGTCGAATGCCAGGACGAGCGTTCGCAGCACAAAAACCGCTCGCGCGCCATGTCGATCTTGTCGGCGCGCCTGCTCGAGGCCGAACAGCGCAAACAACGCGAGCAGGAGGCGGCAACGCGCAAGAGCCTGGTCGGGACCGGTGACCGCTCGGAGCGAATTCGCACTTACAATTTCCCCCAGGGTCGGGTGACCGACCACCGTATCAACCTCACGCTCTACAAACTCGACCAGGTCATGGAAGGAAAGCTCGACGAGCTCATCAACGCGCTGCGCACGGCCGACCAGGCCGATCAGCTTGCGGCGCTGAACAGCTGAAATGAAACCGGCTGCCCTGAATCCATCCATCGTGACCGTTGTCGCGGCCTTGCGCAAGGCGCTACATGATCTGAAATTGACCAGTCCCACGCCGTGTCTCGATGCGGAGGTGCTGGTGATGCACGTCTGTGGCCTCGATCGCCGCCATCTGATCACGCGCGACCAGATGGCACTGACCGGTGACCAGCAACTTAAACTGGAAAGACTCCTCGAGCGGCGCAAACAAGGGGAACCCGTTGCCTACCTCATCGGCATGCGCGAGTTTTGGTCCATGGAACTATACGTATCACCGGCGACACTGATTCCACGGCCAGAAACCGAATTGCTGGTGGAAAAAGCGCTGGAACAAATTCCGCTGGCCGCGGAATGTACGATTGCGGACCTTGGCACCGGCAGCGGGGCGATTGCGCTGGCACTGGCCAAAGAACGGCCGCGTTGCCGCGTCATCGCCACCGATATTTCGCCAATGGCGCTTAAAGTGGCGAATACCAACGGAAAAATTTCCGGCCTGACGCATATTGAATTTCGAGTAGGTGACTGGTTTGCACCGCTGGCCGGGGAAACTTTGGATATCATCGTGAGCAACCCGCCGTATGTACGCGCCGACGATGTCCATCTGCAGCAGGGCGACGTGCGCTTTGAACCGGCAATTGCGCTTGTGTCCGGAAAAGATGGCCTCGAGGCCATCCGCCGCCTAGCAGAAAATGCGTGGAAATTTCTCAGACCCAACGGCTGGCTGATGTTTGAACACGGGCTGGATCAAGCCGGTGCCATCGAAGAGCTTCTGCACCATCACGGTTATCGTGATATTGTTTTCCATCAGGATCTGGCCGGGCACACTCGTGTCGCGACATGCCACCGGTAATTCGACCCGGTTCAATTACGATGGATGATAAACAACTGCTGCGTTACAGCCGGCACATCTTGTTGCCGCAGATCGACGTACGTGGCCAGGAGAAACTTCTTGCCGCGCGTGTCTTGATCATCGGGCTCGGCGGATTGGGTTCGCCAGCCGCGATGTATCTGGCCGCCAGCGGCGTGGGCCATCTTGTCCTGGTGGACCACGACAAAGTGGACCTTACCAATCTTCAGCGCCAGATCGTGCATGCCACCGCGCGTGTCGGCCAGGAAAAGGTTGCTTCGGCCGCGCGCGGTCTCAAGTCGATAAATCCAGGTGTGCGGGTTACGCCGATCAATCAAAAACTGGAAGGCGCCGCGCTCGAAGAGCAGGTTCGTCAGGCCGATGCCGTCATTGATGCGACCGACAACTTCGCCAGCCGCTTCGCCATTAACACGGCCTGCGTGCGGGCGGGCAAGCCGCTCATCTCCGGCGCCGTGGTGCGCTTCGAGGGTCAGGTTGCCGTTTTCCTTCCGGGGGGGCCTTGCTATCGCTGTTTGTATTCCGAGGGCGGCGGGCCAGATGAAGCTTGCGCCACCCTTGGCGTGCTCGCTCCGGCTGCCGGCATCGTCGGTTCAATTGAAGCGGTTGAGACCATCAAGGTTCTGCTCGGATTCGGCCAGACGTTGGCCGGCCGGCTGCTCCTCTTTGATGCACTCAACATGGAATGGCGCGAGATGAAATTGCGCAAGGACCCAGCCTGCCCGGTGTGTGGAAAAGCATGAACGCCGTCCAACTCCCACGCTCGATCGTCGACGAGCTGATACGCTTGGTGCAAGCATCGCCGCAGGAGGAAATTTGCGGTCTGATGTCACGTGACCGCCACGGCTTCTGGAAATGTTATCCCGTTCCCAACCGGGCCGCCGACAGGAAGCATTGCTTCACGCTCGATGCGAAAACACAAATCGACGCCATGCGTACCATGCGCCACCATGGTGAGGAACTGGCTGCCATTTATCACTCTCATCCTAATTCACCACCGTTCCCCTCGCCCGCCGATATCGCGCAACATGAATATCCCGGCGTGCTTTACCTGATTATTTCGCTCAGTGCGCGGGGCAAGCCGACATTGCGTGGATTTCATATCCATGAGCAAACCGTTGAGGAAATCGCCATTGATCCCGAGGAGGCCGCGTCGCGCTAGCAACGGCGCCGATGGTGGCTATACTCTTTAACAAAAGCCACCTCGGCTTCCCAAGGAGAGCCCATGTCTATCGCTACCTTCGTCTTTCTCGGTATTTTCGCCGCCCTGTTTCTTTACGCCGTGACCATGTACAACAATTTCGTCCGGCTCAAGAATAACGTCGCGCAGTCCTGGTCGAATATCGACGTGCTCATGAAGCAGCGCCATGACGAACTGCCCAAACTGGTCCAGGCCTGCAAAGAGTACATGAAGCATGAACGCGGAGTGCTGGAGGCGGTGACGGAGGCACGGGCGGCCGTCGGGAAGGCGCGCGAGGCCGGTGACGTGACCGCCGTGGGGGCAGCCGAGACCCAGTTGCGGGCCGGATTGATGAATCTCTTTGCCGTGGCGGAGAATTACCCCGAGCTGCGTGCGAACGAGAATTTCCAGCACCTGCAAAACCGCATCTCTCAGCTCGAGGCACAGATCGCTGACCGCCGCGAGTTTTACAATGACTCGGTCAATGCCAACAATATCCGCATCGAGACTTTCCCGGACAACGTAATCGCCACGCTCTTTCGCTTCCAGTTGAAACCGTTGCTCAAATTCAAGGAAAGCGAGATCAAGGACGTCAACGTCAAGGCGCTCTTTAATACTTAAGAAATGTCGTCTTCCGGTCTGCTGGCGTCGTGGTTGTCGGAACTTGCCCACCAAATCAGTCAGAGCGATCCCGTTGAGGTTGGCATCGTCATCGCAGTGCTGGCCACCGGTTGCGGATACTGCTCATGGCGCACTTGGCGCCATGTCAGCCATGTCCGCCTGATTGAAGATACTCCCACCGCCAGGATCCGCTCCGCGCCACAGGGTTACGTGGAACTCGAAGGTGTGGGCAAGCTCATGGACGGTCCACCGATCATTGCCAAACTTTCCGGCCTGCCTTGTGTCTGGTACCGCTACAAAATCGAACAGCAGGTAAAGTTCCATTACAAGGGACACACACAAACCCGTTGGGAAGTTATCGAAAAAGACGAAAGCACCGAAACTTTCTGGCTGGAAGATGATACCGGGCGCGTGGTAATCGACCCCGAGGGCGCGGACGTCACCCCGCGACACAAGGACAACTGGCGATCCGGCTCCAGCCTGGGAGGCATCACCCGTCAACCCGCCGGTGCATCCCGTCTTTTTGCGACTGATGTAGGTCACGGAAAATACCGCCTGACCGAAGAGCGCATCAACAATGGCGAACGGCTCTACGCCCTCGGGCTCCTAAAAAGTGTCAGCAGCTATACCAGCCTGCCGACCGTGGACGAAGACGTGCGCGAACTGCTAAGGGACTGGAAGAAGGATCAATCCACGTTATTACAGCGATTCGACCTCAACCGGGACGGGAAAATCGACGAGATTGAGTGGCGCCTCACCCGCGCGCAGGCCCGACGCGAAACGCGGAAAAACCGCCAGGAATATGTCAGTACTTTCACCGACGGACTCAACGTCATGGGCCCGACCCATGACCGAGCACGGCCGTATATTCTGTCGGCATTCACTCAAGCAGAATTGGCCAAGCGCTACCAACGGTGGGCCATGTTCTACGCTGTGGCTAGTTTTTTTCTGGGATTGGCCGCGGTCTGGGTTTTCAACGCGAAATTTATTTGATCCCCTCTCCCCTTGCGGGAGAGAGATCGGGTGAGGGGTGGTTATTGAGTCGGCGAAGCCGACTCAACTAAAAATACCCTTCCGCAACATTTCCCACTGCTTATCCCATCCTGCTACGGGAGAAGATTGAAATTCACTCCGCACATATCGGGTAATCGCCCCCTCGACCACAGCCAAAAATAGCGCGGCAGTATCGGCGATAGGCACGCGCAGATTTTCGCTGATTTCCGCCTCGCGCAGGATTTGTTTCAATTGGGTTTCAATGCGTTCATAAATTTGTACTACACGCTTTCGCAAGCGTTCCGTTTCCCCGACTAACACATCGCCATACAGCATGCGCGCCATGCCGGGATTCTTGTCGGCAAAGCCAAGTAAGAGATACAGAATATTTTGCACGCGTTCTTCCGCACGAGATTCCTCCGCGAGAATCTTGTTGATGCGGGTAAACAGTGTTTCCTCAATGAATTCGAGCAGGCTTTCGAACATTTTCGCCTTGCTGGCAAAATGCCGGTAAAGCGCGGCCTCAGAAACGCCGACGGCGCGTGCGAGCTGGGCCGTGGTAATATGCTCGCCCTGATTTTTCTCGAGCATATGCGCCAGCGTTTCGAGGATGTTCTGGCGGCGTTCGCCGCGGCGCGGTCGGGCCATGGGCGTGTGGTCAGGACTTGATCAGGGTGCCAACGCCTTCATTGGTGAATACTTCCAGCAACACCGCGTGCTCCACGCGCCCGTCGATGATATGCGCGCTCTTGACGCCGCTCGCCACCGCATCGAGTGCGTAATTGACCTTGGGCAGCATGCCGCCATGGATGCTGCCATCAGCAATCAGGCCACGGACCTGTGTGATAGACAGGCCCGTGAGCAGTTTTCCTTCCTTGTCCAGCACCCCGGTGGTGTTGGTGAGCAGCATGAGCTTTTCGGCCTTGAGCGTGATCGCAAGCTTGCCGGCGACCACGTCGGCATTGATGTTGTAGGTCTGCCCGTCCTCGCCCACACCGATGGGCGCGATCACCGGGATGAAATCACCGGTGTCGAGCAGCGCCACCAGCCGCGGATCGATGCTGCTGACATCGCCCACGTGGCCGATGTCGATGATTTCACTCGGGAGATCTTTCTTGTCGGCTGACTTTTGCAACACCATTTTCTTCGCGCGGATCAGCCCGCCGTCCTTGCCGGACAATCCCACGGCCTTGCCTCCCTGCTGGCTAATGAGGTTCACGATCTCTTTGTTGACGAGACCACCGAGGACCATTTCGACCACATCCATGGTCTCGCGGTCGGTGACGCGCATACCCTGAATGAACTCGCTTTTCTTGCCAATCTTGTCAAGTAATTTCCCGATCTGTGGCCCACCGCCGTGCACAACCACAGGATTCATGCCGACCAGCTTCATAAGCACCACGTCGCGTGCGAAACCGCGTTTCAAATTCTCGTCCACCATAGCGTTTCCGCCATACTTGATAACGATGGTTTTTCCCTGAAATCGCTGGATATACGGCAGCGCCTCGGTCAGGATACGCGCCCGGTCAGCGGCGGATTGAGGAGTAAGTGTCATTTTTTTCCGGTTATTGGGGGTGGAACTATGAATTCTGAGGGAAAAGTTAGCGCATATTCACGTCAAAGTCAGCCGGGATTTAACGATATATAAATAAAGAAAGGCCGCTTGCGCGGCCTTTCTCACTCCGGGATCCTTCCCGGTCACAACTGATCAAGCTACATCCACTGTAATCTTCTTAGGCTTCACTTCTTCGGCCTTGGGCAGGGTCAGTTCCAGCACCCCGTCCTTGTAGTTGGCCTTTACACCCTTTTCGTCGACCTGCGTGCCGAGCCGCAGACTGCGCACGTATTTGCCATAGCGACGCTCCTGGCGCAGGACGCGTTCGCCTTCCTTCTCTTCCTTCTCGCTCTTGGTCTCGGCGGTAATGGTGAGAATGCCGTTTTCCAGGGTCACGTCGATGTCCTCTTTCTTCGCGCCCGGAACATCGGCCACGATGACATAAGCGTCATCGCGTTCCTTTACATCCATGGCCGGGAACAGGTCTTCGCCCCGCGCCTCTTCCACCCAGCGCATCGGGCTCAGAAACCCCTGAAACATCCGGTCAATATCGTTGTCCCACAGCCCCCAACGGGTTGCCGGAACACGATCATCACGCCTCATCAGTCTGGTCATAATGCACCTCCTCAATATATAAATTGAATTTGAATTCCCGGCATCCGCTGAACCTGAAATTACAATCCTCACGTTCATCCTGCCGTTTGCGATTATTTAATGGGGACGACGGGGAAAATTTCAAGCGCGAAAAAACGCGGAAAATCAGATAATTTAAAAACGGCCAGCGCGGCCGTCAAAGGATGTAGCGCGCAAGATCCTCGTTGCCGACCAAGTCGCCCAGATGCCGGTCAACGTAGGCGGCGTCTACCACGGTTTTGTCACTGCTTCGGTCGGCAGCCTCAAATGAAACCGTCTCCAGCAGGCGCTCCATGACCGTATGCAGGCGGCGCGCGCCGATATTCTCGGTGCGCTCGTTCACTTGCCACGCCACCTCGGCAATGCGGCGCACACCGTCTGGCGTGTATTCGAGCCGATGCCCTTCGGTCGCCAGGAGCGCGCTGTACTGCTCGGTGAGCGAAGCGTCGGGTTCGGTCAAAATGCGCTCGAAATCGTCGGCGCTCAGCGGATCGAGTTCGACCCGGATCGGCAGGCGACCCTGCAATTCGGGAACCAGGTCCGAAGGCTTGGCCAGATGAAACGCGCCCGAAGCGATGAACAGGATATGATCGGTTTTAACCATCCCGTATTTGGTTGAAACCGTGCAGCCTTCCACCAGCGGCAGCAGATCGCGCTGCACTCCCTCGCGCGAGACATCCGGCCCGCGAGTGTCAGAACGGCCGACGATCTTGTCGATCTCGTCGAGGAAGACGATCCCGTGCTGCTCGACGCGCTGCAAGGCCCGCCCTTTGATGTCTTCCTCGTTGATGAGGCGGGACGCCTCTTCTTCGGCCAGCAGCTTCCGCGCTTCGTGGATTCTGACCTTCCGCGGGCGTGCGCGGCGACCACCCAGGTTTTGAAACAGCCCCTGTAATTGGCTGGTCATTTCTTCCATGCCAGGCGGCGTGATGATTTCAACACCCATGGCCGGAGCCGACAATTCGATTTCAATCTCCTGATCGTCGATGGAGCCCTCGCGCAACTTCTTGCGGAACATCTGGCGTGCGGCACCCTCATTGGGACGCGAGGCCTCGCCCACGGCAAGGCCGACTTCGCGCGCTGGCGGAACGAGGATGTCCAGAATCCGGTCTTCGGCGGCGTCTTCGGCGCGGATGTGAACTTTGGTCATTTCCTCCACGCGCGTTAGCTTGACGGCCATGTCCACGAGATCGCGGATGATCGAATCCACCTCGCGGCCGACATAACCCACTTCCGTGAATTTGGTGGCCTCCACCTTGATGAAGGGCGCATTGGCGAGCCGTGCCAACCGACGCGCGATCTCGGTCTTTCCAACGCCGGTCGGTCCAATCATTAATATATTTTTCGGCGTGATTTCAGCACGCAGCATTTCGTCCTTAACCTGCGCCCGCCGCCAACGGTTGCGCAGGGCAATCGCGACAGCGCGCTTGGCGGCCATCTGCCCAACGATGTGCTTGTCCAGTTCCTGAACGATTTCGCGCGGTGTCATTTCCGACATGGTCAAATCTGTAACTCTTCGATGGTGAGGCTTCGATTGGTATAAATGCAGATGTCAGCAGTGATATTCAAGGCCTGCTCGACGATGGTGCGTGCGTCGAGTTCCGTGTTTTCCATCAGGGCGCGCGCCGCCGCCTGTGCATACGGCCCGCCGGATCCGATGGCGATAAGCCCACCCTCGGGCTCGATGACATCCCCCTGACCGGTGATGACAAGCGAGGCGGCCTTATCCGCCACCGCCAGCAGCGCCTCGAGTCGCCGCAGAATACGGTCAGTGCGCCAGTCCTTGGCCAGTTCCACGGCGGCACGCGTCAGTTGTCCCTGGTGTTTTTCCAGTTTGCCCTCGAAACGCTCAAAAAGCGTGAAGGCATCGGCCGTGCCACCGGCGAATCCGGCAATCACTTGATCCTTGTACAACCGCCGGACCTTGCGTGCGTTCGCCTTCATGACAGTATTGCCCATGGTCACTTGGCCGTCCCCGCCGATAACCACGTGACCATGGCGGCGCACCGATAAAATCGTTGTTCCATGAAGCAGGGTGCTCAAATCCAGTTCCTCGGTGATGAAATTACTGACCCGCCTGTCTTAATCGACATAGAGTGCAATTTATTATCGACTCGATGTGCCGGTATCCAGGCTTGCTAAACGGAAAAGCACGGAAGTTGGCGCAGACCTTAAAGGATCAGCGCTGTTTCAATCCGAGAAATTCCCCTACTGGTCAAATCATTCCACTTTGCCTTGTGGCTGGCAAGTCTGCCTGAACCTCGGAATGGTGGAGGCGGGGATGGATGGAAAGTTATGGAACGGTTCCGGAGGCCACGGTGTTCTGCGATGAATGCACTCTGGTCCAAAACCGGTAACCCAGGAGCAACGTCAGGATGATGGCATAGACCAGCGGTTCGCGGATGTCGGATTTCACCAACCACAGGAAATGCACCACACCGCCGATGCCGATGGCATAAACCAGGCGATGTAATGTTTGCCAACGTTTCGCGCCCAGCCGTCGGACCATGGCGTTCGTGGACGTCACGGCCAGCGGGATCAGCATCAGGAAACTGGCAAATCCCACCGTGATATACGGCCGCTTGATCACGTCTTTAATGATATCGGTGAGTACGAAATTCTGATCGAGCCAGGCATAGGAGAGAAAATGCAGACAGACATAAAAAAAGGCGAACAGCCCCAACATGCGCCGGTAGCGCAGCAGCCCATTCCAGCCAGTGAGTTTTCTCAACGGCGTGACCGCGAGCGTGATCATGAGGAAACGGAGCACCCAATCACCGGTGTACCGGTTGAGGGTTTCGATGGGATTGGCGCCAAGATCGTTATTAACAGTCCGGTAAATGATCCACGCCAGCGGGACCAGGGCAACAACGAATATTGCAGGCTTAATCAATTTATGGATAGCAGGACTCAGCATAATCGGTGTCGGACATGATTTAAAAATACTTTTTCAGATCCATGCCGGTGTACAACGATGCCACTTGGTCAGCATAACCGTTGAACATGAGGGTCTTGCGCTTGGGTGAGAACAGCGTGTCTTCGCCGATGCGCCGTTCACTTGCCTGACTCCAACGCGGATGATCAACCGTGGGATTGACGTTCGAATAAAAACCGTACTCCCGCGGATTAGACCTGAACCAGGTAGTCAGGGGCTGTTTCTCCACGAACCGGATTTTTACGATGGACTTGATGCTCTTGAATCCATATTTCCATGGCACCACCAACCGGATCGGCGCACCGTTCTGATTGGGCATCAGCTCGCCGTACAGACCCACGGCCAAGATCGTGAGCGGGTGCATGGCCTCGTCCAGGCGCAGGCCTTCGACGTAAGGCCAGTCGAGTCCGGCGCCGAAGAGTCCCGGTTTCTGGCCGGGCATCTGCTCGGAATCGTGCAATGTAATGAACTCGACATACTTCGCGCGCGAGTTTGGTTCTACCCGGCGGATCAGATCGCGCAACGCAAAACCTACCCACGGGACCACCATGGACCAGGCCTCGACACAGCGCAGTCGATAGATGCGTTCTTCCAGCGGGAAGTGTTTTAGTAAATCTTCAATCTGATATTTCGCCGGTTTTTTGATCTCCCCCTCGACGGAAACCGTCCAGGGAGACGCGCGGAAGTTTTTTGCATAGCGCGCGGGATCGCTTTTATCCGTGCCGAATTCGTAGAAATTATTGTAACTTGTGATGTCCTTGTAGGAAGTCAGCCTGTCAGCGGTCGACAGTGGGCTTTTCTTCACATTGGTTATTTTTTGGCCGGCCTCTGACGAGTAAGGCAGGAGCCCTGCCGTGGCGCCGGCGGCCGCGATGGCGGCGGCCTGCTGCAGGAAGCGGCGGCGTTGGTGATATATCTCCTTGGGCGTGATTTCAGAGGCAAGAATATCGGCGGTCTTATTGATCAGCATGGTCTTCCCATTAAACGGTCAGCAGCCGGTAACATCAACTATGGACACTCCCAGCCTGGAATAGTTGCACATCAGCCAACGCGAACCAAACTGGGTAATAGCGGACTAAGTCTCATCTCCTGAATGTCCATAGAAAATATTACTTACGCAGCTAATAGACGAATGTTGGGGAAAACTCCTTTACTCCTGGTGGCAGGACTGCTGGTACTGACGACGAACACCGCACTGGCCGGCGGCACCTGTTCGGCCAGGAGTGGTGACACCTCAATATCCTTACTAGAGCTTTACACCTCAGAGGGTTGCAGCAGCTGTCCTCCCGCCGATCAATGGCTGGCCACGTTGCGGATCAACGGGCTTTATCCGGGGAAGGTGGTTCCCCTCGCGTTGCACGTGGATTACTGGAACTATCTGGGCTGGGAAGATCCCTATTCACAGAAGGTATTCACGCAGCGCCAATACCAAGCGGCGCGACGGACAGATTCGCGCACAGTCTATACGCCCCAGTTTCTTCTGAATGGACAAGAATTCCTGCGCTGGCGCCAAATGGGTAAAGCTGCGATTGAGCGCGCCAGCTCGGTCCGACCACGCGCTGACATTTCTCTGACTCTTTCACGCCATGCGAATGAAGTGGAAATCACGACTGATGTCCGGACGGATCCTCGTGGAGGACGGGCTGAGTTTTATATTGTACTGTTTGAAAACAATCTCACCACCCAAGTTCCTGCGGGAGAGAATCAGGGGGAGACCCTAAGACATGATTTCGTCGCCCGGCGTTGGCTTGGACCTATCCCATTAAGTGTGAACGATGCAGCATCATTCACGCACCGATTAAGTCTGGACAAAGCGTGGAAAGTGGACGATATGGGCGTAGCGGCCTTCGTGCAAGATCGTGAAAATGGAGAAGTGTGGCAGGCGCTGGCTCGGCCATTTTGTTCTTGATCCCACTAAATTGAAAACCCGCCGGGCACGTTTCCGGCGGGTTTTTAATTGGATGTAATTTGCGTTTAGGACGACTGCTGCAAGGCGGTGATGCGCTCGTCCAGCGGCGGGTGCGACATAAACAATCGCTTCCAACCATGATTGCGCTGACCGGATATACCAAAGGCAGCCATTTGGTCGGGCAGTTGCGCCGGTTCGTGCGCTGCCTTGAGGCGTTGCAGCGCCGCGATCATCTTTTCGCGGCCTGCCAGTTTGGCGCCTCCCCGATCAGCGCGAAATTCACGCTGGCGGCTGAACCACATGACGATCATGCTTGCCAGGATACCGAGCACGATCTGCGCCACGATACTGGTGACGAAATATCCAATACCGAAACCGCGTTCATTCTTGAGCAGAACGCGATCGACGAAAAAGCCGATCACGCGTGATAAGACGATCACAAAAGTATTGAGTACGCCCTGAATCAGTGCCAGAGTAATCATGTCGCCGTTCGCAACATGGGTAATCTCATGTCCCAGCACCGCCTCGGCCTCATCTTTATCCATGGCCTGCAGTAGGCCGGTACTTACCGCGACCAGTGCCGCGTCCCGGCGCATGCCGGTGGCGAAAGCATTAATGTCCGGGGCATCATAGACCGCCACCTCGGGCATGCCGATACCGGCCTGCTTCGCCTGGCGGCGCACGGTTTCAAACAGCCATTGTTCCGTACTGTTGCGCGGTTGCTCGATGACCATGGCGCCGGTCGCGCGTTTAGCCATCCACTTGGACATGGCCAGCGAAATGAACGAACCGCCAAAACCAATTACCGCCGCGAAAATAATGAGCGTTTGCAGATTCAGGCCGCCCGGAATTTCCTCGATGCCCAGCACCCGAATTAAGGCACTGGCCGCAACACTAAGCACCAGCAGAACGGCAATGTTGGTAGCAACGAACAGCAATATGCGCTTCATGGGTGAGTAAATTCTCCTGTCAGGTAAACTATTTCAAAATCATTAGATGGGGTCGGCATTCCATGAGTTCAATCCCTCCTCAGAGAGTCCGGATTTCAGGTCCCACGGCCGCTACGTTAATCCCGGGTAGCTGCTATATTAATCTATTATGAAGCGGCAGGAGAAAGCCAGCCTGCCCGGTAACTTTTCCTTCTCCGGCCTTCCCGGAGAGGCTGTACACACCCTTAGGCAGCCATGAAGCTCGAAGACAAAGTGGCCGAACCCCAATACCGCGAGGCGCTCATCTCGATGACGGCGCTGTCCTTCATCGAGGAACATGCCCTATTGCGAACGGATCAGCTGGAGGATGCCAAGAACAGCCTGCAGGCGCTGTTTCTCCACACGAGTGGTGAGGAAACCATGTTGCGCAAGTTGATAGAGATTCTCAAGACGACCAAACAGATTCACCAGTCGTTTGCCAGCATATCGAATGTTCTGGCCGGGATTACTCGCGGGGTCCAGACCGTGGATGCCAAGGTCGCCGCCTACAAGCAAGCACTGGCCACGATGACCCTGAGCGCCGAAGAGAATGCCGCCTTTGCAGGCCCATTTCTGTCGTTCTCGCAGTCTTTGTTACAGAAAATGGATGCCTTTGACAACAAGCTGCGCCAGTACGTGGAGCTGAGAGAGACCGAGGCACGTTACACCAGCATTTATCATATTGCCATGGAGGCGCGTGAACGACTGAAACAGCGGCTCGCCGGCGTCCTCGGTTCGAAGACTGGCAGCGAGATAGAAAACCGGATCCGGGAGAACGTCGTTAGTTCGTTCGATTACAGCGAGGCGGAGAGCAACCTCCAGTTTGCCCGGCGCGATGCGCATATAGAGTCCGAGGAAATTCTGGAACTGCTGGAAGATATCCGAACCATGTGCCAGATGGCCAAGAATCCCTCGATGCGCGAAAAAACCGAGGATTCGATCAGTCTTACTGTCACGGCATCCTCCTACTCGGCTACGCCGGAAAGCAAAAAAGCGAAACCGAAACCAGAATACCCTGACGTTTTCGCACTGTTTGCCAAGGCATTGCGCGCGCATCCACGACTGCTGCACATCAAGGACATCGTGCTGGAGTTATTCAAGCTCTATCAGCACTCCTACGGAATGTTCCGTCTGGATTGCAACAAGCTCAACATGGCGATTGAAACGATGTTCGATAATTCTCAGGCTTACTTCGAGGCCAAGGAGGAAGACAGGGACATCCGCACTAAACGCGAGAAGCTGAAGATGATTGAGGGGCTGATTCCCTTTCTCGAGCACTCTTCCACAATCGTAATGGAAAGCGATTCGATCAGCTACGGAAAATTTTCCCGCCGGATTTCCGAAATCATCTCGGAGAAACGCGCCCCCTGGACGCATATTGCCGAGCATCTGCTGCGATCCAAAGTGCAGGCCGAAGCAGACTTGAGCACGCGTTTGTAGCCGAATCGCGCCACCTCTTCATTCTACCGTGGCGATACGGCCGTCCAGCAGTCGTATCTGCCGGTGGGTTTGTTTCGCTAAATGCGCCTCGTGCGTGACAACGATAACCGTCTGCCCATTCTTTTCCGCTAGGCGTTTGAAGATATCGAATACCTGCCGGGCATTTTTGCTGTCGAGATTGCCGGTAGGTTCGTCCGCCAGGATCAGCGACGGCCGGTTAGCCAGTGCCCGCGCGATCGCCACGCGCTGGCGTTCTCCCCCGGAAAGCTCTTCGGGAAGGCGATGCGAGTATTCCTCCATGCCGAATTCCGCCAGCAGGGAGCGCGCCTCACGCTCGATATCGGCCTCTGGCCGCGTCCCTTTTTTACGCATGGGAATCATGACATTTCCTAGAGCCGTGAATTCGGGCAGCAGGAAATGAAACTGAAATACGAATCCCAAATGCACGAGACGCATTCTTGCCTGCGCCTCACGATTCAGCAGAGTGGTGTTCGCGCCTTCAAAGAAAATCGCGCCCTGAGACGGCACATCCAGCAGTCCGAGCAGATACAGCAGCGATGACTTGCCGGATCCGGAAGCCCCAACGATGGCGATGAACTCACCTTGTCGTACGGAGAGATTGATGTCCCGCACCAAGGTCACGGGCACTGGACCCGGGAGAATCCGGGTGACGTTACGAACTTCAATCAGCGCTTGTCCGGCCATGGTCAAACACCGCCCCGGATGATGTCCACCGGATTGACGGCCGCCGCCTTGCGCGCCGGCAGGTAGGAGGCGGCAAGCGAGGCAATCAAGGCAAAGCACCCGGCAATCAGATAATGCTTGAAGGTGTAATACAGGACGAATCCCTCCGACTTGACGAAACCCTCGATGCTGAAGCGGACCGTTGCGAGCAGTTCGGTCAGACCATAACCGAGCGCCCAACCGATCAGTGTCCCGATAACACCGACGGCCAGGCCTTCGAGCAAAAATATCCCACGGATCGCGCCTTCATCGAAACCGATGGACTTGAGGATAGCGATATCGTGTTCCTTCTCGTGGATTACCGTGGTGATGATGTTGAAAATACCGAAGGCCGCGACGATCAGGATGGCGCTGACCGTCGAGTACATGATGCCATTCTGGATCACGAAGATACCAAGCACATTCTTGTTGGTTTCTTCCCAGGATTCGGTGCGATAGTCGTAGCGCACCTCGAGCGAACGGGCCAGGGCCGCCGCCTGATTGATGTCGCCCAGACGGATACGAATCTGATTAATCACATTGGCGCGATCCTGGAGAATTTGCGCCTTCTTCAGGAGCGTGAAAGATTCGTAATTGTCCTTCGCCGTTATACCGCTGCGGAACACGCCCACGACCTTCATTTTCAAAATGACGCCTGCCGGCGAGATCACGGACAGCGTATCGCCCAACGACACGCCGATCTTGTCTGCCAGGCCACTGCCGAGAATGATACCGTTCGCCGTGGTATGCAGGCCATTGAGGCTGCCGGCGATCAGGTCCTGTTCGAGAAAGGTGACCCGTCGTTCTTTATCCGGGTCGATGCCGTAGAGCGTCGCGGACAAATCCTTCGTGCCGTACCGCAAAAAAATCTGGCCCGCCAACGTGGGTGCCACGGCCACGCCGGGTTGGCGCGCGATGGCGTCGATTACCGCCATGCCGTTCTTGATCCCACGTCGTTCTTCGCGAGGCCGCAGGTTAAAGAGGCGAACTGCGCCTTCGGCATATTTCAGCTCCACCGGTTGCCGGGGCGGCGTGCGGTACTCATCCTTCATGATGATGTGCGGCGAGACGTCTATGATCTTGGCCACGAAATAACGCTGGAATCCCTGCATCATGGCCGCCATGGCGATAAAAAATCCCACCCCCATGGCCACGCCCAGCACGGAAACCAGCGTCTGGCGCTTGCGGTGGATGAGATGGGTGACGGCGATATCCAATATCAGGTGCATGTCTCTGTCACCCGCGAATTCTTCAGGGGGCGGACGCGCGCACGTGCTGACCGTCTTTCAGTGTGGCAGGAGGAGAGAGCAACACGACATCGCCTTCGGCCACACCGGATAGGACCTGCGCCATCCGGTCGCCCACGACACCAACCTTGACCTCCCGGCGCCAGGCACGCGTGTCGCGCACTATCCAAAGATAGTTGCCCGTCAGCGCGGAAACTGGAACCAGCAGTGCGTCGCGTTCTTCGCGCACGAGAATATTGACCTCGGTCGTCATCCCGATCTTGAGCGGCGTGCTCTCCGGCAATTCCACCCGCACGCGGTAGGTCTTGTTGATCGGGTCGCCCTTGGGCGTGATTTCCGTCACTTCGCCTTCCAGGGGCTGGTTGGCGAAGGCATCGGCCTTGATGAGCACGCGCAGGTGCGGACGGATACGCGGGATGTCCTCTTCGTCCACCTCCGCCACGACCCACAGGCGATCGGATTGACCGACCCAGAACAACACGCTCGCGCTGGTGACGATTTCGCCAGCCTGTCCATCCTGACGCAGGACCTTCCCCGTTAACGGCGAGGTGAGGGTAAGATCCGCCAACACCTGGCGCGCGGCATTGAGTGTCTCGAGCGCCTGCTCGTGGTCGCTCACGGCCTTCTCGTAGTCTTGCCGGCTGATGAGCTGCTTGTCGAAAAGTTTTTTACGCCGTGACTCCTCGTCACGCAGGAATTCCTCGCGTGCCGCGAGTTGCTTGACATTGGCACGTGCCTCGCGGTCATCCAGTCGCGCCAGCACCGAGCCGCGCGCCACCTGATCACCTTCCTTGGCCAGGATTTCAGTAATACGTCCAGTGATTTTGGAACCCACCTTGGCCCACCGTACAGGCTCCACCGTGCCCGTGGCATAAACCGCTTCAACCGCCGGGCCGCGCGTCACGGAGGCTGTTTGGACTGCCGGACGCGAACGCAATATCCATACGGCCAACACCGCCACCACCACAATGGCGATGGCCAGGTAGAAAACATATTTCTTGAAATAAAACGGGAGTTTGGTCACGTGTCGCTAGCATCGCGCCAGACGCATCAAATGGCAAGCGCCCGCCAACTTCACTTCTGATCAGGTGGTACGAACACAGCGGAGTCAGAGTAATGACTTACCGCAGTTCCAGCAGATCTCGAAAGCCGGAGGATTGTTCTCGCCACAGTGAGTGCAACGCGTTGGCGTCGAGGAGGCGGGTGCACGTTCGAATTCTGCCAAGACAGCACGCGCGTGCGCCTCCTGCTCCGGTTCCATGATCCAGATTTCAGGATACGTGTGGGTAAACGGTAGCTCGCCGAGGCCACCCTGCGCATGTTCATTGAGAACGCGCGCCTCGATCCCGGCGTGTGCAAGCCGATGCAGAAGGAGATGGGCCTCCGGCAGGTTGGCCGCGGTACACAGGCGCCGCATGGGCAGCGCCTAACCGCCGGATCCGGTGCCGCCGCTCAAAAAATGGCGGAAGTTACACCCCGAGATAAAAGCATTCATGGCGGCTACGTTGCCCATCCCTATAGCGCGTACGCCTTGGACACTGGGCGTTACGCCTCCATGCGAAAGCCGATTTTGACCTTGACCTGCCAGTGCGCGACCTTCCCGTTCTCAAGATGGCCTCGGGTTTCGATCACTTCAAACCAGTCCAGATTTCGCAGGGTCTTGGCAGCGCGGGCAATAGCGTTTTGGATGGCTTTGTCCGTGCCTTGAGTCGATGAACCTACCAGTTCCACTATCTTATAGACATGCTCACTCATGCTCGTTTTCCTCCTGGGTGCGTTGAGATGGGGCCATTGTGGCACCTTCTCCCGCTCCTGTCCGCTGCCGGGAGGCGCCAGCTATCCCTAATTTGGTTTCTTGGGAGTCGGAAAATTCTGTCCTACACTTAAATACAGTCACGGCCGTAGCAACGGTTTGACACTCAGATCACGAATTTGCAGGGAATCGACAGGTTAAGGATGACCAAGAAAAAAATCAATGTGCAGGATCTTAAGGTAGGGATGTACGTCCGCGAACTGGATCGTCCCTGGCGTGAAACCCCCTTTCTCTTCCAGGGCTTCGAAATTCGCGACGAGGATGAGATCCGTGAGCTGCGTCGCTACTGCCAGTACGTATTAATCGACACCCCAGAACTCCACCAGAAAACGCATCCGCGAACCCAGGTGGAAAAAGTAATTGCCGTGAAGCAATTGCAACGCAAACAGACCGAACGCGATATTCTGATCAAGGTTTCAACCCAACCGCATCTCAAACCGACCTATCGCGACAAGAGCACTCTGGAGCAAGAAATCGGGGTCGCGCGGGAAATCCATCATGAAACCCGGGAACTGGTGTATACCCTGCTGGAGGATGTCCGGCTCGGGAAAAACATCAACAGCCTGGGCGCCAAAAAGGTGGTCGGCGAGATGGTGGAAAGCGTCATCCGCAATCCCGATGCCCTCACCACCTTCGCGCAACTGAAAAAGAAGGACGAATACACCGCACAGCACAGCATGCGTGTCTGCATCCTAGCATTGTCCTTCGGACGGCACCTCGGTTTCGATCACAACGAACTCAATCTGCTTGGCATTGGCGCACTGTTGCACGACATCGGGAAAATGAAGGTGCCGAGTGAGATACTGAATAAACCCGGTGTGTTGAACGAATACGAATACACCCAGATGAAGAGTCACGTTCCCCACGGTGTGGCGATATTGGAAAAAACACCCGGCATCCCGCGACCGGCGATCGAGGTTGCGCGTTGTCATCACGAAAGATACGCGGGTTCTGGCTACATCGGCGGTCTCAAGGGGGATCAGATCGGGCTGTACGGCATGATTGGCGGGATCGTGGATTGTTACGATGCGATTTCCAGCGATCGCGCTTATCACACCGGGATGTCGGCGCATGCGGCGCTGAAAAAGATGTATGAATGGCGCCACCGCGACTTTCATCCCGGCCTGGTGGAACAGTTCATCCAGTGCATGGGGATTTATCCCATCGGCAGTGTGGTGGAACTTAATACGGGCGAGATCGGTGTGGTCGTGACCATGAACCGTGTCCGCCGCCTGAAACCCCGGGTGGCACTCGTGTTGCAACCCGATTTCGACCCGGTCCAGTGTTCGACGACCGTGGATCTTAAGGACTACAAGACCCGTGACGGCCGCCCGTGTGAGATTGACCGCGTGCTCGAACCGGGCATCTATGGCATCAACCCAGTCAATTACCTCTCAGTCAGCACCGCGGCCTGATATCTTCAGATCGACAGCCCCGGTGAGGCGCTCTCCTGGAGCAGCAGAAAACCCTCCTGCCATCCGTTTAGCACGAACTGAACCGCGAGTGCGGCGAGGATCACGCCCAGCACGCGGCTGACGACGTTCGCGCCGGTTTCCCCCATGAAGGCCATGATGCGCGCCGAGAAAAGCAGGGAAGCCAGCGTGATCAGCAGCACCACTACGATCACGGCCAGCACCGAACCGATAACCAGCGGATCATCGCCCTGCTCGCCCACCATCAACAGGACCGAGGTCAGTGCACCCGGACCGGCGATCAGCGGGATGGCCAGCGGAAAGACCGAAATATCCTTTCTCGTTTCCGCCTCACGTTGTTCACGCGCAGTGGTGGATCGAACCCCGGAATGACGGGCGAAAACCATTTCGACCGCCAGCAGAAACAACAGTGCCCCGCCGGCGATCTGGAACGCCGGCATGCCGATGCCGAGTGCATTCAATAGGGAATCGCCGACCAACACGAACACCACAAGAATCCCACCCGCAATGAGCGTGCCGCGGAATGCCGTGCGTCGCCGGGCGGCTTCCGATTCACCCTGGGTGAGCGCCACAAAAAGGGGGGCGATCCCCACGGGGTCGACGACAACCAGCATGATGATAAGCGAATCGACAAACAGGTCGAACATGGTCTCTCCTCTCGGCAACAAGGCGCCAACTTTAGCGCGTGCGCATAATCCCCGAAACAGCCAGCCGGGAAAAATGAAATACCGTGAAATGACGCAGAAACAAGGGGGAAAAAATCCCGCCGCTCAAGAACAGGCCGCCAGGGAGAAGTGGCGACCGTGCGGAGAAGCTGAGCGGCGGTTTGCCCTACTGAGGCAATAACGTCCGCACTTTTGCAGATTCACAGTTGCGTAACATTGACACAAGTCAAGACAGAGACAAACTGACGTTCTAGAATAATTTTAAATTAAGGAGGAAATCATGCTCGTAGGGAATATCTGCAACCGCGATGTTGTTATTGTCCGGACGGAATCCTCCATAGTGGAAGCGGCACAGTTGATGCGCGAATATCATGTCGGCGGACTGGTGGTGGTGAAAGAAAAAGCGGGAAAACAGACCCCTACTGGCATCGTCACGGATCGCGATTTGGTGCTCGAGGTCATCGCCGAAGGCGTGGACATGAACGAGGTCAGCGTGGGCGACATCATGAGCGACCAGCTCGTGACGGCGCGCACAAGCGATGACTTGCTGGAAACAATCAAGATAATGCGCACCAAGGGCATCCGGAGACTGCCCGTGATAGACGATGATAACGGGCTGGCCGGCATCCTGACGGTGGATGACCTGATCGACTTGTTCTCGGAACAGATCGCCGACCTCGCCCGGTTGATCGCGTTGGAACAGAAGCGGGAAAAAGAGAAACGCAAGTAATCCACACCATCAAGAAATGACTGAAGCAAGCCGGTGCGCGGATCGGGTGGTTTCCGGCAGTCGGTAGCGTGTCGTGCAGCACAAGACATAATCGATAGCAGAAGCAAGACTGATCCGGTGTCCTACAGATACGTAAAGCGGTTTCACGCCGGTTCGCGTGCACAACACCGCGCCAATGACCTCACCATTGTCTACGAGTACCTCCCAATCGCCCTTTCTTTTCGGCACAGCACCATGCGTTCCGATCAGTCGCGATTTAGCCACGCCAATGCAGGGGATATCCGCCAACAGGCCCACATGACACGCCAGTCCGAAGCGCCGCGGATGGGCCAGGCCCTGGCCGTCGCATAACAACAAATCCGGCTGAATTCGCAGCTTCTTCAAGGCCGCCAGCACCGGGGGCGCTTCACGAAAAGACAGGTAACCGGGAATATAGGGAAAACGCGTAGCACGACGAGCGATCGCCTCTTCACGCCATGTCAGGCCGGGATAGTCCAGTACCACGACGGCGGCGCGAGTGACCGTACCGTTTTTCTCGAATCCCACGTCAACACCGGCCACGGTACGGATCTTCCCGAACTTGTCCTGCGTGATCACCTGCGTGCGCAGCTGTTCCTGAATTTTGCGCGCTTCACTAATCCGCCGGGGCCAACTTACCGGCTCCGAAAGACTCATGGTTGTTTACCTCAATTCACCTTATTTAGACCTGACACACAGGGTTACATAGGATACCGGCTGAATTCACGATCAGGTGACATTAATTAATAATGGGTCGGTGCTACAACAAATGCACTGGCTATTCCGCGGGTATTCCTGTAAGGTGCGCGCCGGCTGAATGACTCGGGCATCAATACCGGGATCAGCCGATAAGTTCATCGCTCTCTGACCCACCTTCTGGTTTCAGTTTCCCTGGAATTTCAGCAATAACACGGTTGGCGACGATGTGTTCGCGCCAGCAGTGCTGTCACGCCGTTACCGGAATCCGGTAAACGGCGGTCTGCCGTTACGCGCCAATTATTTATTGCATTCTAAGGAAACATTGTGACTTTTGAAAAACTGACGCTACATCCCGCCATTCTCAAGGCCATCAGCGAGAGCGGTTATACCATTCCAACTCCGATTCAGGCGCAGGCAATCCCGCCGGCGTTGGAAGGCCATGACCTCATGGCCTCGGCCCAGACCGGTACCGGCAAGACGGCGGCATTCGTCATGCCCACGTTGCAACGGCTGAGCACGCCGTCAACAAAATATTCTCGCGGCCCGCGCGTGCTGGTGCTGACGCCAACACGCGAGCTCGCCAACCAAGTGACAGCGGCTGCCATCAAATATGGCAAGCACTTGCGCTTTCGCATCGGTAGCGTGGTGGGCGGCATGCCCTATCCGCCGCAGATGCGGCTGCTCTCCCAACCTCTGGACATTCTGGTGGCAACACCGGGCCGGCTGCTGGACCACATGGAACGCGGACGCATCGATTACTCGCGCCTGGAAGTGCTGGTGCTGGATGAGGCCGACCGCATGCTCGACATGGGTTTCATTCACGCCGTGGAGGAAATTGCGGCCGCCACACCAGCCACCCGTCAAACGCTGCTGTTTTCCGCGACGCTCGAAGGCAATATCTCTAAGCTGGCGAGCCGTCTGCTGAAAAATCCCAAGCTCATCCAGATCGCGACGCCTCAGGAACGACATGAGAATATTGAGCAACGGCTGCATCATGTGGACGATGGCGCGCACAAGCACCGCCTGTTGACGCATCTGCTGGACGATATCAACATGAACAAGGCCATCGTGTTCACCGCCACCAAACGGGGAGCGGATCGTCTGGCCAAAACCCTGTACGCCAAGGGACATCCGGCAACGGCACTGCACGGTGACATGAACCAGAATCAGCGCAACCGTGCGATCACCCATTTGCGTTCAGGCACGGTCCGTTTGCTGGTAGCAACCGACGTGGCCGCACGCGGCATCGACGTCTCCGGCATTACGCATGTCATCAATTTCGATCTCCCGAAAAGTGCCGAAGATTATGTTCACCGTATCGGCCGCACCGGCCGTGCAGGCGCCAGGGGCATCGCTATCTCGTTCGCCGCGCCAGATAATTTCCAGCAATTACGCGATATCGAACGTTACACCCGCCAGAGCATTCCGGCCCATATCATTCCCGGACTGGAACCGACCCTCCGTCCGCGACAGCACGCCCCTTCGGGTCATCGTCGAGGCGGTCCGTCCAGCCACAAACCGCGCCACCCAAACGGAGCGCCGCGCCATCTCAAAGGGAAAAAAAGTGGCAACCATCCTCGGCACACGCAAGGCCAGCGCCAGGGTTCAGGTGGCAACGGTCGCGGCGCCAAGGTGTACAACTAGCCAGCGCGGTACACCTGTCCCCGGCAAGAGAAAAATTGTATGACGTCCTTCGGGCGCTTGGACGCCGGCAAAACACAGGCGTATGATCTGTCTCGGATGCCGAAAAAGCTGGGTCACTGAAACCCACCATTCCTTAACTGGAAACCAAGGAACTGGTTCACGCCCGATCATTCGCCTATCCGGCCGCGCACTTTCACAGCCATCGTTTCCGAAAGCGAAGCACGGTCCACGACGCCTCACCCTTTCAATTCAGGAGTTAGACATGAATATCTTCGTAGGAAACCTGTCTCGCGACGTCACGGAAGAAGATTTGCGTGCAGCCTTCAGCGCCTTTGGACAGGTCAGCAAGGTCACCATTCTCAAAGACAAGTTCAGCGGCGAGCCACGCGGTTTCGGCTTCGTGGAAATGCCGGCCAAGGCCGAAGCGCAGGCGGCCATCAACGGCATGAACCAGAAAGACCTCAAGGGTCGCGCGCTGAATGTAAACGAGGCCCGGCCCAAGACGGAACGATCCGCCGGTGGCGGCGGTGGCGGTGGTGGTGGGCGCGGTGGTTGGGGCAATCGTGGAGGTGGCGGAGGCGGTGGTGGCAATCGTGGAGGTGGTGGAGGACGCCGCTGGTAAGCATTGCCGATTCAGATTCGAATTCTTAACCTCTTACCTACACTTGTTGACCTACTGTGAGGCAACCGTGCAGCCGACACTAGGCTGCACGGTGATTTTTTTGGTTACCCGTATGGCTTCCGGCAAGCGCTGCGGCGGCCGCGTTGGATAGTTTGAATGGAATAGAACGATGTCTGATCAGGCAAGTCATGGCGCGCAGCTGCTGACCCTGACCCGCGCCGCGCGTCTTGTGGGCGTCTCCCGCGGCGCCCTCCAGAAAAAAATCAAAAAAGGCGAACTGGAAACCTTCGAGGGCATGGTCAAGCCGGAGGACTTGCTGCACGCCTACCCGGACATGCAGCTGGAGGATAATACCGCGCTGGAGCATTTCACGCAGATCAAAGACGATGCCTTTATCCACCGCGTGCGCGAACGCATGCTCCCCGAACCGGAAGTGCTGGCCGAACGTCTCTCCGGGCTAAGCAAGGAACTGGCGAATACGCGGGCACAGGTGGAACGCTACAAAACTATCACTGACTGGCTTTATGACAAATTCAACGAGTATGAAAAATCCGGCGGAAATGAAATACGCCATATCATCGGGCCACTCAAGCTCTGGCTGCGACATGAGCTGGAGAAACAGTCACCGAGCGACTATCTTCAATCCTACACCGTCAAGGAGAGTTTCCTCCGGCTCATGACCGCCCAAGTCCGTCTCCTCCCGGGTCAACGCGAATTTTTCGTGGAGGGCTCGGACACCATTCTGGATGCCGCGCTGCGTGCCGGCATATCCCTGCGCTACGGCTGCAGCAACGGCAATTGTGGCCTGTGCAAGGCCAGGGTGGTTTCCGGGAAGACGCATCTGATGCGGCACACGGATTATACCTTCACCGAGTCGGAAAAAAATCAGAGTTACGTGCTGCTCTGCGCACACACCGCCGTGACCGATATCGAGATCGAGACCAGTGAAATCGGCGGTATCCAGGATATCCCGAAGCAGGAGATTGCCACGCGTGTTAAGAAAATCGAACCGCTGGGAGACGATCTGGCGCTGCTGCACCTTCAGACGCCGCGCACCAAGCGGTTGCAATTCCTCGCCGGCCAGTCGGTAACGCTTGAGAGCAGCAACGGCGCCGAAGCGGACTACCCAGTGGCCAGCTGCCCATGCGATGACCGGAATCTCCAGTTCCACCTGCTCCGTCAACGAGATAACCGGCTTGCTGAATATGTCTTCAAGAAACTGAAATCCGGGGATATCGTTTCACTCGTCGGACCGAAAGGTGATTTCACCCTGAATGAGGACTCTCCGCGCTCCCTGATTTTTCTTGCCCACGGCACGGGCTTTGCTCCGATCAAGAGCCTGATAGAACATGCCATGGCGCGGGACATGGCCGAATCCATGCATTTGTACTGGGTGGCCGGTGAAAACGGACATTACCTTAACAATCTCTGTCGCTCTTGGTCAGACGCATTGGATAATTTTCAGTACACCCCGTTGCCGGCGGAGAAGGCAAATACAGTCTCGGTGCTCAAGCAAGTCATCAAAGATCACCCGGATATCGGCGAATTCGATATCTACGCTGCCGGATCTTTGGAGTTCCTGAAGGTCGTCGAGACTACTCTGGTGGCAGGCAGTCAGTTCCCCGCGATGCGACTTCGTACTTGCCACGTCGAATGAGACCGGCGGCTACAGGTTGTCGATGGGTATCGGTGTGATCGGATCGGCCGGAGTAAAACCGAAAACACGGGAATAAAAATAGAACTCCGCCTCAAGCGCACGTCGGATATTTTCCGCGCGGCGGAAACCGTGTTGCTCTCCATCAAACGGCACGTACGCCACTGGAACGTTCCGTGCGCGCAAGGCGTTCACCATTTCCTCCGTCTGATTTGGCGGCACCACCTTGTCCTCCAGTCCCTGAAAGAAAATTATTGGACAGGACAGCCGATTCGCTTGATGAAGAGGTGAACGCTCACGGTATAGTTCTTTTCGCTGAGGATAGGGGCCGATCAGGCGCTCCAGGTAATACCGCTCAAATTTGTGTGTATCGCGCGCCAGCGCTTCGAGATCGCTCACCCCGTAGTAAACGGCACCGGCGCGGAACATCCGGTGGAAGGTCAACGCACACAAGGTGGTATAACCCCCGGCACTGCTGCCGCGTATGGCCAGACGTTTTGCGTCCACCAACCCGCGTTCCACAAGATAGCGCGCGCCCGCCAGGCAATCCTCGACATCGGCTATACCCCATTGGCCGTCGAGCTGCCGGCGGTAGGCGCGACCGTAACCCGTCGATCCGCGGTAGTTCACATCCAACACGGCAAACCCGCGGCTGGTCCAGAATTGCGTCCGCAGGTTCAAGGCCCGGGACGTCGCCGACGTCGGGCCACCATGGCTTAACACCAGCAGAGGCGGTTTCTCGTCCATCGATGCCTCGAAATCACGGTTCACGGGCGGGTAATACAAGGCATGCGCCGTCGCGCCACGGGTGGAGGGATAACTCATTTCCTGAGGGACAGAGAGATAACCGGACTCCGAAACATCCTCCGTGGACCGGCGCAGGATCTGATATTGCCGTGTCACGAGATCGAGCCGCACGATGGCCGCGGGCATCACGGGTGAGGATGCAACGAAAATGGCCTTGCCTTCACCGGCCAATACGCCGCTGATGTCGCTGAACGGCGTTTCCATTTCTTCCATTCGCCGCGTACCAGTATCTAGCACCGCGAGGCGCCAGTTTCCCGCGCGGTGGTAAGTGCATACCAGCCGCTGCGCCGATTCGAAGGCATAAGTGGACATGCCGAAAATCCACTGGGGGAGACCGAACTCCGCTTCCATGGGCGCGAGTGCCTCGATGCGCCCATCACGCATACGGTAAAGGTTCCACCAGTTGCTCCGGTCCGAGACAAAATAAAGCGTGCCATCGGGCGAAAACATGGGCTGAAAAACCGATTCCTCGCGGCCGCCGGCAACACAACGGGAATTGACGGGCCGCCCCTGCGGTCCCCGCTCTGCCAGCCATAACTGGGTCCCGTCCCACGGCATATCGGGGTGATTCCAGGAAAGCCAGGCCATGTGCTGCCCGTCCGGACTCAGGCGCAGTGATGCATAAAAGGCCTCCCCCATTACCAGCACGCGTGCTTCGCGTCGACCATCCGGGTCAATCGAAACAATAGCATTGGCGGCTTCACCGTCCGCGACGTGGTCTTCGCGGATGCAGACAATCTCGCGATGCCAGTGGTCGAATACACCGTCGGCGTATCGTTTCCCGGAACCCGAAGTGATGGGTTGCGGTGTCAACCCTGGCGCCAGGCGGTAGAGAAGCTGGTCACGGTCATTGCTGAAATACAGCACGCCATCCTGCACGAGAAACGCCCCGCCGCCATATTCATGCACGCGCGTGCGCGCACTGAAAGGCGCCGGCAGCATCTCTTCCATGGAGCCCGCGCGCCAGTGGAGAACGACGTATCGTCCGCCTTCCCCCGGGCGCATCTCACTCCAGTAGATGTCCGGGCCATCGAGGGCGATTTGCCCCAAACTGACGGCGCTTCCGACAACACGGTCCGTGGTGATCGGCGATTTCCAGGAACCGTACGCGGCGAGTGTCTTGCGGTGGTTCACTCGCTAAGGTGCGCCACGATCCTGCGTGCGCCGCGGTGGCGCCGGTGCTCCCACAGGTAAACCCCCTGCCAGGTGCCGAGCGCCAGCCGCCCTCCGGTAACCGGAATAGCGAGATGCGTCGCCGTGAGCGCCGACTTAATGTGCCCCGGCATGTCGTCCGGGCCCTCACTCTGGTGGGTATAGAGCGGATCATTTTCCGGTGCCAGCCGGTTAAACCAATGCTCCAGATCACGCCGCACCGCGGGATCGGCATTTTCCTGGATCAGCAGACTGGCCGAGGTGTGCTGCACAAACAGCGTGCACAATCCTTCCTTCAGCCCGGCTTCGCGCACCATGTCCTCGATGCGGTCGGTGATTTCATGCAGTCCCTGTCCGGGAATGTCAACGTTCAGCTGACGGATCATGATTTATTACGTTCGGTCGCTGTGGCCAAGATCTTTTGTTGGCGCGATGCGGTCACGAATGAGCTGCTTGATTTCCTTGGGTTCGGGGAAACCTCCGGCCTCTTTCTTGTTCCATAACCGCTCGCCATCAAGCCGCACCTCGAAGATCCCGCCGCTACCGGGAACGAGTGCCACCTCGCCGAGCTCGTCCGCAAACGTTGTCAGGAGCTCCTGGGATAGCCAGGAGGCGCGCAAAATAAACCGGCATTGATTGCAATATTCGATTTCTACGCGGGGTTTACGCGATTTCATTCTGCATCACCGGGGAGAATCCACATGGCAGTATAAGCCGGTTCCGAGAGACTGTCTTGCCGCTATCCGGCACAATCCTTTGGCGCGACGGGCAATCTCGATTCGCCCTTGGGTGTCGGGCTCATACTGCGTTATAGTGATGGCCTCTTCCCACCCTAAATCCATGAGGATCCCATGATGAAGGCAGCCCAGGGTACGGTTGTGTCCATGCATTACACCCTGACCGATGACAGCGGCGAAGTGCTCGATTCGAGCCGCGGCGGTGAACCACTTAATTACCTGCACGGCCACAGCAACATCATTCCGGGCCTGGAAAAGGCACTCGAAGGCGCCGACACCGGTTTTAAATCCAAGGTCACGGTGGCGCCGGCGGAAGCCTATGGCGAAAAGAATCCGGAGGCCGTTTTCGAGGCACCGAAGGAACATTTTCCGCCCGACATGAAACTGGAAGTCGGCTCGCGTGTGTCGGCCGACGGGCCGAACGGGCCGATTACCTTCACCGTCGTCAAGCTGACGGAGACCGGCGCGGTGCTTGACGCCAATCACCCGCTGGCAGGCAAGACTTTGCATTTCGACGTTGAAGTAACGCAGGTTCGAACTGCCACGAAAGAGGAAATCGAGCACGGCCACGTGCACGGCGAAGACGCTCATAATCACTGAGCGGGAGATATTCTGCCGCCAGCGACAGGCCCCGGGTCATGGCGCCTGTCAGCGAAAGTCAGGATAAAATCACAGCCTGCTCATCGGACAGGCCGAGTACCTTCGCGGCAACGGTGAACGCTTCCGCGCAAAAGGCATCGATATCGGCCCAAGCACCCGAACAACCGATTTCCTCGTCCATTCCATGGGTGATGACACGCAGGCGATAGATACCCTCCTGCTGACGGCTACGTGGATTCTTCTCCGCCGTCACGTAGAAGACAGGCCGGCTTTCTCCCTCGCGCACCAGCGCAAGAATATATTGGTATTTCGCCTCGTCGCCGCTCTCGATATCGCTCAGCAAGGTGCCGGTGTACTCACCGAACTGGTAACGTCGTTGCGGGATCGCTGTCAGGATTCTCGGCGCATTCATACGTCATGTCCCTGAGAGGTACTATCGCCTGCCCTAATTCAGGCAGTATTCCAATATTTTACAACAACACACCCGCGCGGCATCCCTTGTCAGGATTACCGGGCATGAACGATTGGTGAATAAACGGCACTGCACTCGCGAGAGAAGATGCGCGCTCAGCGGGATTGACCTGAACGCGGACGGAGCAGCAACGCTACCGGACTTCTTTCCATGTCGAAGGTGTGTCATCAGGCGACTGCTTCATTTCCCATGCGAAGGCGCCCGACCATTTAATCAGATTGTCATAGGCAAGAGAACGACCGAAAAAATATCCCTGTACCTTGTCGCAGCCAAATGAGTTCAGCAATTCCAGAGTTTCCTCGTTTTCCACACCTTCCGCCACCACCTGCATACCCATATTGTGGGCAAGATCGATGGTGGAACGCACGATGACGGCGTCGTTGCTATCGTGCTTCACATCAATCACGAAGGACTTGTCGATCTTGATTTCGTCCACAGGCAATTGCTTGAGGTAAGCAAGCGAAGAATAGCCTGTGCCGAAGTCGTCAATCGATATACATACTCCCAATGAGAGGGATTTCAGGAAAATTCTGAACAATCTCCAGTACACCCTCCGCGTCCACTTTCGTGGTTCCGGGAATCGTGTCAGGTGCGAGAATCTTTGCTTCGCTCCAGACAGGACCGGCGAAACCGAACATTAATATCGCGAGAAATAAACACGGCAATGTTGTCCGGTATGCCATGACTGACCCTCCTTCGAGGTTTATGCCTATTAACAGCAATGTTTGTGCCAGCCATGGAAAAACAGCAGTTTTTTAGCTCCATAGGCTGTTGGCCAGCATGCCGGGGAACGGATAGTTTGGGTGGGGGGAAGCATTTCAGGAATAACCCGGGTTTTGTATGATTCCACTCCGCTGACCAGCGGGTGGAGAAGTGTACGTGCGATATTATCCGTCACGCTCCTGCCCCCGGCAGAGCCAGGGGAAGAATAAAACGAATCCAAAAGAGAGTGACATGAAACTCATCACCGCCATTATCAAACCCTCCAAGCTGGACGATGTGCGACAAGCCCTATCGAGTCTCGGCGTCCAGGGCATGACGGTGACTGAGGTCAAGGGATTCGGACGTCAGAAGGGGCACACGGAACTCCACCGCGGCGCGGAATACGTGGTGGATTTTCTGCCCAAGACCAAAATCGAAGTGGCCGTGTCGAAGGACATGGCAGAACGCGTGGTTGAAACCATCTCGCAGTCTGCCAAGACCGGAAAAAACCGGCGATGGGAAAATCTTTGTCTATGACCTTGATCAGGTAGTAAGAATACGCACCAGCGAAACCGGAACCAACGCCCTATAAACAACAACTACCACAGGAGAATATCCTATGACTGTCGGCAAACCCTCGAGACTGATCATCGCCTCGCTGCTGCTTGTCGCCTCACCGCTGGTCCTGGCCGCGGAGACGCCCACCCTCAACATGGCCAACACGGCCTGGCTGCTGACCTCCTCGGTTCTCGTACTGTTCATGACCATCCCGGGACTGGCCCTCTTCTACGGCGGACTGGTTCGAACGAAAAATGTTTTATCCATTCTGATGCAGTGCTTCGCCATCACCTGCATGGTATCCATCGTGTGGGTGCTGTTTGCCTACAGTCTTGCCTTCGGCGACGGCGGCGGAGCCAATGCCTGGATTGGCGGTATGGCCAAGTCACTGATGACCGGGATCGGCGTGGACACGCTCAAGGGCGACATCCCGGAAACCGTATTCGCCATGTTCCAGATGACCTTCGCCATCATCACCCCGGCGCTCGTGGTCGGCGCCTTTGCGGAACGCATGAAGTTTTCTGCCATGCTGATCTTCAGCTTGTTGTGGCTTTTGGCGGTTTACGTCCCCGTGTGCCATTGGGTCTGGGGCGACGGCTGGCTGCAAAAAATGGGCCTCCTGGATTTTGCCGGCGGGACCGTGGTGCACATCAACGCCGGTGTGGCGTCGCTGGTGGCGGCACTTGTGCTTGGTCGGCGCAAGGGATTTCCGGAAACCGCCATGCCACCGCACAATCTCACCATGACCGTGATTGGCGCGTGCATGCTGTGGGTGGGCTGGTTCGGTTTCAATGCCGGCAGTGCGCTAGCCGCCAATGGCACCGCCGGCATGACCATGCTGGTCACGCACATCGGCGCCGCCGCCGGTTCTCTGACTTGGATGTTCTGCGAATGGATCCGCTTTGGGAAACCCTCCGTGTTGGGCATCGTCACTGGCATGGTGGCGGGATTGGGCACCATCACGCCGGCCTCGGGATTTGTCGGCCCATTGGGGGCGCTCGCCATCGGCATCACTGCGGGGCTTGTCTGTTTCATCGCGACCAACTACATGAAGCGCTCACTACACGTAGATGATTCCCTCGACGTGTTTCCTGTCCATGGCGTGGGCGGCATGATTGGCACCCTGCTGACCGGCGTGTTCGCCGCCACGGCCCTCGGCGGTGTCGGATTCGCCGAAGGCATCACCATGGGCAAACAGGTCATAACTCAGTTGACCGGAATCGTGGTCACCATGGTCTGGTGCGGGGCGGTAACCTTTGTGCTGCTAAAGCTGGTCGATATGTTCGTGGGCCTGCGTGTCACGGTCGAACAGGAAACCGAAGGTCTCGATACCGTGCTGCATAACGAAACCGGCTACAACCTGTAAGCATTCTGCAACGAGAAAAGCGAGCGTCTCGGCGCCCGCTTTTTCTCGCTTGGCGGCCTGGGGGTCGTCCGATTATCGATCCCCTTTCGGAGATGGCCGAGCAACGGATTACCAGACGAAGTCGCCACGGATCCGAGCTTCGAATCAGATATATTTTCACTTTTCACAATATGAAAATTGGTTTTAGCAACTTTCGTGCCGTCGTCTTGGCAAGGCATTTGAAAATGACACGATGTCCTGCTTTTGACTGTACACAAATACGATATTCGATATACTGAAACCGCAGTGGTGCACTGCCGATTGTTGTTATGTTGGTATTTACGGGTATCCCCGACAGGTCCTGGTTTACTCCACCATTACAGCACGTAATTAATTTTTTCAGATTAAATACTAATTAAACGAGGTTATTCGACATGCGCATGGGGACGGTAAAGTGGTTCAACGAGGCTAAAGGTTTTGGTTTCATCTCGCCACAGGATGGCAGCGCGGATGTTTTCGTGCACTACTCTGTGATTCAGGCCGAAGGTTACAAGAAGCTGGCCGAAGGCCAGAACGTGGAGTTTGAAAGTCAGAAGGGACCCAAGGGAATGCAGGCCACGGTGGTCAAACCTCTCGCTTAGCCTATGTTTAGTCTTCGACCGGTTCGCCGGTCATAAATAAAAACCCCGACTGGATGTCGGGGTTTTTATTTTTCACACAGATTATTTTAGCGTTTGACGATCCGACCGGTGTCGAAGTCAACCTTTTCCCTGTCTCCCAGCGCGCGATCGAGCGCCCACCCGCCGGTCTTACGCCGAAAAAGGTAAACTGTTTTGATCTTTTCACCGCCGGCGTTGAGCTTATAGCTCGCTTCACAGACACCGATTTTGAATTTCTCGCTGTGCCGCGACATGAACTCGGGCTCGTAAATATTCTTGTCAGGAAATTTCTTTTGAATGTCTGATTCCAGCCGCTTGGCGGCGAGATACGTCAACATCCTCGCCGGCGAGTCTTTCGCGCCCGGGGTTTTGGTGGGATGGGCTTCATCCAGCTGGTTACCGCTTAGCACGCGCAGTACTTTCCAGGCACCGGCCGTTTTCTCGAACTGGAAACGCTGCAAGTTGGCGGTGCCCTGACCGAGGCGATACTCCGCCTCGAGGTAACCGGTCATGTTCATACCGGCGGAATCAGGCGGAGTATATCGTCCGTCGCGGAAGCTGAGCACTTCGAGCGATTTATTTGGATCGTCTTTCAGCAATTCGCGCAGCGCCAGATACTGAAGCGTCTCCACCGAGTCGGCGGATAAATCGGGTTTGCCGTCCACGATGCGAAAACCCCGGATGTCCGCCTCGAAGGTGCCGGCCACATTGCTTTTCGTTTCGTCCGGCAGACTGAGTTGGATTTTACCAGGCAGCTTCTTGCCTTTCTCCACGCCGAATTCGAGCACCATAGAGTACTTGTTGTTGAAATTCTGCTCCGAGAGTGATTTCTGTCCTTCTTCCTTCCACGCCAACGCCACTTGCGGGGCCGAAGGCCCCCCTGCTTCCGTCACCTTAAAAGTTTTTCCGGCGGGTGTTTCCCATCCCGCCCCTGGTAGCATTACTTTCACTTCGATATCAGCGGTGACGTCCTTACCCATCCGTAACCCAAGAACACCGCCTTCGAGATAGCTGTTATCGACGACAAAAGGTTTTCCATGGGCCTGTCCCTTCGCGGGCACGGCGGGGATTTCGACAACGGCAGGCTTGGTCGCGACAGCCGGAGCCGGAGCGGCCGGCCTGACAGCGGGCGCCGGAGCGCGGGCTGCCGGTGCCCGAATCGTGGCCGGTTCACTTTCAAAAAAGTTGCTAATGAAATCCAGACCGCCGTCCTGCTGCATGAGATAGGCCCCCGCGCCACCGATAATGAGCACAACGAGAATGACGATTTGAATCAGGGATTTTTTATCGAGATTCATTTTTAGATCCATGCCTCACCTGCCTGTGATTTCCATTATTGATCCGTCACATTTCTCAAGGCTTCCCGGTTCAAAACAATGACCCCGTCTGAACCAGGGCAGCGCTTCTGGTAATTTCAATCCGCCGCAATAATCCTTAAGGATAGTATGCCCGGCACTGTCCGCCAATTACTATTATCACGTCAACGGCGGTTTTTTTCCTGTCAAACTCAGAAACCGAAGTAAAGCCCCAAACCCGTGTAGCGCAAAGGTTCGCGGTAAAATTGGCCATTGGGCGAATGTCCGCGGAAATGCTCAAACATCAGGCGCACCCGCCGTGGGCTGCCGCTGCGTAACTCGAACCCGACCTGGTAAGAGCGGCTCCGACGCCAGTGGAGTTCTTCGGAAGTCTGTATGTCCGCGGCGGCGATAAGACTCAACCTTCCCGCTGCGCGCGCCTTGATATATTCAACGCCGCCCTGAAAATGTTTGGGTGCGAGATCCGGTTCGCTGTTCAAAATATAGCCACCGCCGCCATACAGACGCCATCGCTCCCATTCATGAGACACGATGAACTCCATGTCCTCATAGCTCAAATTGACCCGATTGATTCCCGGATTGCCCAGAATAAACTCATCTCCAAGGTGAGAACTTTGATGATAGAGGCGCAACACGTATGACCACGGGCCCTTGCGATAACTGATCGGGAGACCGATCCAGTAATCCGCGTTAATCAAATCGCTCGACGGCGCTTCGAGATTGAAAAGCGCGAACACCCCACCCTGAATCCCGATTTGAGAGCTGCCGGAGCTTCCAAAAAAACCCGAAGCTAGGCCGAAATATTCGCCGAACGCGACACTGGCTGCAGAAAATTCACTCGCAGGACTGCGATAGTGCAGATAGCTTACTGAAAATCGGGGTTGGCGTGGATCAGCCAGTAACGGTGCAAACAGTTCCTGCTCAGGCAAGGCGTAAAGATCCACCGGAATCTGGGTCGGACGTTCCGTTTCTGTTTTGTCCTGTTCCATGGCATCGTCGGTTTTATCGCAATTCGTGGATAAGTCCCACTGGATGCTTTTCACCCGCCCGGTTTTGGTGAGTAAATATGCCACGTCGCGTTTCTGAGACGGGCCGAGACAGGTGTGAGATGTCAGTGTCACCACGCCTTCCACCGATATCACCTGTGAGCGCAGGCCCAGACCCGGAAAACGGCTGTCGAGCAATGAATCGACATAACCGCGGAGATATTCTTCCTGTTCGCTGGCGAATACAGGCGCGATTCCCGCCCCCACGAGTAACGCTATCAGAAATATCCAGCCCGTTGGCCTCTGATTGACAGTAAATAAATGAAGACACTGGCGATTTGCCATGCCGGTATTTTACACATAATCCTTATAGGCATGTGCCGGGGAAATCGCGTTGAGCATTGTTGTAAAACAATTTTTACCCGATATGCGAACCAATACGCCGTATATTCAGTTTACCTGTCAACAATATGAGTTCGGTCATTTGATAAGCTCTTCCATGACGGGGTAGGATAAACAGGATTCAAAAGGGGCTAGTCTCATGGACAAAGAAGTCGGAAAAACCAGGCTTTCCTCGCTCGATATACCCGCGCTCACTGGCAGAAGAGCCGATGCCTCCCTGCCTCATACGCCGTCACGTGTCAGCGCGCTGGATCGGTGGATGGCACGCAAGCTGCTCGATCTGCTCGGTAACCCGCCGTTGACCTTCGTGATGTGGGACGGGGAAAAAATCTATTCCTCGGACAATCCTTATATCGCCACATTGCATTTTCACGATAGCGATGTATTGCAGAAATTGCTGATGAACCCCGCGCTGCATTTCGGCGATCTCTACGGTGCCGGCCGAATCGAGGTGGAAGGTGATCTCGTGGACTTTCTGGTCACAGTCTATCGCGCGTTGGCGACCTCTCCGAAATACCAGAAACTCAAGGAAGCGCAGACGCGCCTATTCAACCGACCGCGGTCGAACCGCCTCACGGATTCACGCGACAATATTCATCATCACTATGACATCGGCAACGATTTTTACGAGCTGTGGCTGGATCGCGAGGCCATGCAGTATACCTGCGCCTATTTCCCCGAACCGGACCTAACCATTGAAGAAGCACAGCGTGCCAAGATGAATCACGTCTGTCGCAAGCTCCGGCTCAAGCCGGGAGACCGGGTGGTGGAGGCCGGGTGCGGTTGGGGCGGTTTCGCGCTGCACATGGCAAAATATTTCGGCGTCACGGTCAAGTCATACAACATCTCACATCAACAAATCCTTTATGCCAGGGGACGAGCCAAGACGGCTGGTCTGACAAAGAACGTAGAATACGTGGAAGATGACTACCGAAACATCACCGGAGAATTCGATGTGTTTGTGTCCATCGGGATGCTCGAGCACGTTGGTCATGATAATTACCGTGAACTCGGGGATATCATTCACCGCTGCCTGACGCCCGCAGGACGCGGGCTCGTGCATTCCATCGGCCGCAATAAACCTGAACGCTTGAACGCCTGGATTGAAAAACGGATTTTTCCCGGGGCCTATCCGCCCTCGTTGCGAGAAATGATGGAAATTTTCGAGGCCCACGAATTTTCTGTTCTCGACGTCGAAAACCTGCGGCTGCACTACGCGAAAACGCTGGAACATTGGCTTGCGCGTTTTGAACAGAACGCGGAAAAAATCGAGAAGACCTACGACCGTGCTTTCCTGCGTGCCTGGCGGCTCTATCTCGCCGGTTCGATCGCGGGTTTTGCTTCTGGAACCATGCAGCTGTTCCAGGTCCTGTTCAACCGCGGCAGCAACAACGACATTCCTTGGTCACGGTCCTACCTCTACAAGGAATAACACTCCGCACAGGCGGGGCCGCCCTACAGCGGGTCAATAATAGTGCTTGTGATCCTTGCGCCGGCAGCTGGCGCGCTGCACCACCACGCCGCGCACCGAGTATTTTTCCACCAGTTCCACCACGGGATAGGCGTCGTTTAGCGCCCTGAGAAATTTTTTGTCGTTTTCAACGATAAATTGGCGAAACGTAGTTTCGCCCTGATAATCGATGATCACGTAGGCGCCATGCTGCGGCGGCAAGGCCGGATCGACGATCAAAATATGTCCGTCCACGAATTCCGGCGCCATGCTATCGCCGATCACCCGCAACGCATACGGCTCAGCCTCAGCGCAGCTCTTGATCTCGGCATGTTCCTGGTTGCCGGCCATCGTGGTCTTGATCGGGATATTCTTGAATGATTCGGCCATTGAAATCGTCTCCGAATTACAACTGTTCGTTCGTTTAAGGCGTGGGAGGTGTTGGCCTGTCAGGCTGAGAACGTGAATCGAAAGTCCCGGGGAAACATTGCGCCAGACGCCCCGCCCGTCCCAACAATCTGTCGAGAAATGCCGATGTGCGACGGGAGTTCTCGGATTCATCGTGCATCCAGTAGAAGAATGTCGCAAGATAAATGGCCGTGAGCCCGGACTCCTCCAGAGCCCGCCAGGGAAGCACCGCATCACGGTGAGCCACTTCGCGCACCCACTGGACCGTGCGGCTCACGCGAAGCATGCCGGCAATTTGGTAATGCAGATGGCCTGGTTCAAACTTCCCGTAGATCATCTGCCGGGTGACACGGCGGTGCGGTGACAGCGCGGAAAGCCATGTCATGATCAACCGGTGTATCTGCTCGCGTGAAGTGAGTCCGGGGAAACTCGGATCGGTGCCAACCTGTAGCATGATCGCGTCCGCGCGGTCGAACCAGGCATCCGTGATGTCTTCCTTTTCACGGAAACAGGCGCGCACATCGTTTAATTCCAACTTCAATTCCGCCGCCACGTCGTGCAAGCGCAAACTTTCCCAGGATTGACGCCCGGCGATTTCAAGCGCGGCATCGATAATCTTGTCCCTCGCTGATTTGGCCGCCATGTTGTGCTCCTCCATAAGAAAGAATGACGGTATTTTACGCCTTTCCCGGCACAACCGTCAGCCGCTGCTTTATTCACCTACATGACGCAGGCCTAGGCTGATCGACGGATAACGGCTTCGACGAAGGCAACATTCAGCAGATCGCGGTTGATGATCTCCGGCAGGAAGTGACGGACCTTGTAGAGTTTCTCTGCCTGACGGCAGGCGACGCGCTCGAGGCGATCGCGCGTGAGATGCGATAACGTGGTATGCGTCAGCAAGTGAGGCGCCTGCCAGTCATGATAATCGCTGACAAGCTTACGCTCCGGCTCCGCTTCCCATTTCTCGCGCAGCAGCAATTCAGGGAAATCATTGTTATTAAGTTTCCGGCCCGCCTGCCCCGGATCGAGACGGTGGCCGTGCAAGCCAGTGGCGTTGCCGTCCTTCCCACGACGAAACCATTGTGCTCGCTCGAGCGGGCCCGCGGCCTTCTGCACACACCGACTCAGGACCGCGCTGTGACGGATGTGCGACGTTGATACGCCATAGCTTCCCGATGAAAGGCTCGGCGCGATAAAACTATCATCCTCCGCCAGCGTAACGTGCCAGCGGGTATCCATCGTCCGGGGCGGATGGATATGGCCGAGAGTGCTGGCCAGGATCGCGAGTGGTTTATGTTCCCGGGCATCCAGCAGCCATAACTCCAAGTTGTCTTCCGGAGGAAAAGGAAACGGGGGATGATTTTGCAGCGCCTGGATGAATCCGCTCGTTCGCGTGGTTTCGATAAGGTTGCCGCTGCCGTCGGCACGCCACACGGCATGGCTGGAAATCCGCGTACGCTGATTCAGGAATTGCACGCGCCAGGTGAGGCCGTCGGACGACATTGCCCGAAAACCCGGCATTTCCGTGATCTGCACCGTACCCTGATAGGGCGAGAGCCGGCGCATGCTGTAATAGTGTGCGGAGTTCACGTCGTGGTTTTCTTGCGCGCCCGCGGATGGGCCTTGTCGTAAACGCCCGCCAGGTGTTGGAAATCGAGGTGGGTGTAAATCTGTGTGGTGGAAATATTGGCGTGCCCCAGCATCTCCTGCACGGCGCGCAAATCGCCGCTCGACTCCAACACATGACTGGCAAACGAGTGACGCAGCATGTGAGGATGAACCGGCACTCCCATTTCCTGGCGCTTCGCCCAACTTTGCAGGCGCGCTTGCACGGCGCGTCCGCCCAAGCGCCGGCCATGAGGTGACACGAAAACGGCGGGTTCATCCGGTCCGGTCCATGACGCGCGAACCGTGAGCCATTGACGCAGGGCATCACGGGCTTTGGCGCCGACCGGCACGTCGCGCACCTTGCGGCCCTTGCCTGTGACGCGCACGATGCCGGCGGAAAGGTCGAGCTCGGAGAGATTAAGGCCCACCAGCTCGGAAAGGCGCAAGCCGGAGGAATATAGGAGCTCGAGCAACGCGCGGTCGCGCGTGGTGAGCGGATCATGCGCCTCGATCGTCACCAGGCGCGTGGCCTGATCGGTCGTAAGGGTGCGGGGAAGACGACGTGTTGAGCGTGGCGCACTCACGCCGCTTGCTGGATTGCATGTCACTACCTTTTCACGCAGAAGAAAACGGAATAAGGTGCGCAGCGCGGAGAGCGCGCGTTGGATGCTCTTGCCGGAAAGTCCTCGCCGGTGCAGTGCCGACACCCACCCGCGAACTTCAGCTGGGGTCAGGCCTTCCCAATCGGCGATGCCGGCCTCCTGGCAATAGGCCACGCATTGAGAAAGATCGCGACGGTAATGCGTCAACGTGAGTGGCGACAAGCGGCGCTCATCGCTGAGATGGCGGAAAAAATTTTCCAGGTTTTTCCGAGCGCGCTCTTGCATCCGCGGCGCGCGAGGAATTAACCGTGGTGACGAGCGAGGCTGTGCGTCAGCATTTCGCCCAAGCGGGTGAGATAAATTGTACCCATGCCGGGATGGAAGCGGTAGGGATCCTGTGTGCCGAGACCGAGCACACCGTGGGGGTGCTTCTCTCCCAGCGGAATCAGCGCGGATGATTTTATTTCGGTGGCACGCCCACTGAAAAGATAACTCATCAGGCTATCCTCGAATTTTCCGCCGCAGATCGGCTTGCCCGAAGTGAATTGCTGGAACAGCGTGTTGAGCCGTTTGTCGTCTTCCGGGACGAGTTCCGCGCGCCCACCCTGGGACGGGCGGCCTTGCAGCAGGATGACCACGGCATCAAGCTTGAATTCTTGGCGCAGCAGGTCGTAAGTCGTATCCAACACATCATCAAGTGAACTACAGCCGAGCATGGCGGTCGCGTAGCGGTGCAAACGGGAGCTTAAGACATCGTTTTCACGCGCATTGTTGACGAGCTCGCGCAGTTGGCGCTGCACCGCCAGATTCTGATCGCGCAAAACCTGTACCTGGCGCTCAATCAGCGATACCGCCTTGCCGCCGGTTTCGTGGGATAACAATAGACGCGAGAGGGTTTCCGGGTACCTCAGAAAATAATCGGGATGGTCCTCGAGGTAGCGCGATACCGCCTCCTCCCAGGAAAGTTCCGTCTGAAAGTCTTCACTCGGCAGTTTTTGTTTCATAGGTTATCCAGATCTATTGTTCCCTCAAAAACCGTCACGGCCGGCCCCGTCATCCATACCGGCTGCGCTTCGCCTGCCCAGGACACGCGCAAGGTGCCGCCGGGCAAATTCACATCAACCTTATCATCCAGCAGCCCTTGTTGGCGACCGGCCACGACCGCGGCGCAGGCCCCGCTTCCGCAGGCCAGCGTTTCGCCGGCGCCGCGCTCATACACCCGCAACCGAATATGCCGCCGATCCACAATCTGCATATACCCGGCGTTTACCCGCCGGGGAAACCGCGGATGCCGCTCGATGTGCGGACCCTGAGTATTCACCGGGGCCATGTCCACGTCCGGCACCACCTGTACCGCATGCGGATTGCCAAGCGACAATACACTGACTTTCACGGTCCGGTCGGGCACCTTCAAATCATAGACAATTTCACGCGTGTCTGCCTCAAAGGGGACATTGGCCGGCTCAAAGCGCGGCACACCCATGTTGACACTGACGCTCCCGTCCAGCTCCAGGCGCGGGAAAATCATGCCGGAAAGCGTTTCCACGGCGATTTCGTCCTTGGTCGTGAGCCGTTTGTCACGGACGAAACGCACAAAGCAGCGTGCCCCATTGCCGCACTGCTCCACCTCGCCGCCGTCGGCGTTGAAAATCCGGTAACGGAAGTCGGCGCCGCGGGCCGAGGGCCGTTCCACCAGCAGCACTTGATCGCAGCCGATGCCGTAATGGCGGTCCGCCAGGCGGCGAATGTTCTCAGGCGTGAGCGTGATCGGGAGCGAGATACCGTCAAACACCACGAAGTCGTTGCCGGCACCGTGCATCTTGGTAAAGGGAATGAGCATCAGGCAAGCTTACCGGGAGCCGTGCGGCAAATAAACCACAGGCGGGATTCACCCCGGACGCGGGACCGGTCCGAAGAGCCTTATATATTCTCGGTAAACGCAGCGGTCCATGACGACCAACAGGCCCGCCGCCCGCGCGCGCCTAGCGGCGGGCACGTTGATCACGCCTTCCTGCAACCAGATCGCGGGTGCGCGAAGCGCGATGCATTCATCGACAATCGAGTCCACGTATTTCGGGTTGCGGAATACGTCCACGAGGTCGTAGCGATCAGGTACCGCGCGCAATAATGCATAAGCCTTTTCTCCCAGCACGTTATCCACGGCCGGGCGCACCGGGATAATCCGGTAGCCAAAGCGCTGCATCTGCGCCGCCACGCCATGGCTCGGCCGATTATTACGGGGGGACAACCCGACGACGGCAATGCTACCGACGCGCAACAACAACTCCCGGATCTCCTCGTCGGGTGGATTCTGAAAGTCCACGATGGCGGTCATGCGAACCTCCCATAAATAATCACATGCCGGTCGCCTGCTTCCTCGACCTGGAAATGGGGCAGACCGGCCTGTAATAGCTGGGCCGTGATTTCTTCCATCCGAAACGCCGCCAACAGCGAGTTGAAAAAATCCCGCTGGAGTATTTCCGGTTCCGCGGCGGCGTATTCCTCGACTAGTTTGCGGGCCCGATCACGCGTATCGGGACGGCGCAGATCCATGATGAATACCACCGAACCGGGCGCGGCATAGTCTGACACGCCGTGCCAAAGCGTCTGTGGATCGTGCAGGTGATGCAGCAAACTGTTGCTAATCACGGTATCGAAGGCATGATGCGCTAAACCCGTTTCGGGAAGTCGCGCCTCGCTCAGCTTGAGGCGATGGCCCAAGTCGTTACGCGCCACTGCCTCGCGGGCATACGCCAGCATGGCCGGAGAGCCGTCTAACCCAGTCAGCGTGGCGTCGAGGTAGGCATGGGCAAAGCGAATGGTGATATCCGCTGCACCGCATCCGAGATC
>Ga0224512_10000169_pt1 | contig 69843 bp, 60 predicted proteins | sample SF_May12_sed_USG_4_FD_169103 | JGI IMG/M metagenome (GOLD analysis project Ga0224512, IMG submission 169103) | Sediment microbial communities from San Francisco Bay, California, United States - SF_May12_sed_USGS_13 | ecosystem: Environmental > Aquatic > Marine > Sediment | place: USA...
TTGGGTTCGCAATTCGTCTGCTGGAATGGGACGGGTCCGTTGACGGACCCGGTCCTGCCTACCGTCTGTCGGATGGTCGACCGTCTCGCCGCACCTCCTCTCCGTTGGTCGGTCCGGTCGCTGCTCCTCGCGAGCTCCTCGCGCCGGCCAGGTTCGTCACCCTCCGGAGTACAAGCCGCTTGCCAGCTCGGCCATGAGCAGCAAGTGCTTTAGTTACAGTTACTTGCGGCGCCATTCGTCGGCGGAGACGGGAGCTCGGCGTCCAGGCATTGAGCGCCCGGCGCGGTGGCGCCGGTGAGCGCCCGGGCCAAACGGCCGGTGGCGCCGGGCCGCGGCCTGGCCGAGCCCGGCCGTCAAGCGATCTGGTCGCGCGCCGGATCTTCTGACGCGCCGGGCCCGGAGCTCGCGAAGCCTGCTAGATTAGGCGGCTGATGAGCGCGAAGAAGACCTCGAACGTCCGCGAGACCCTCGAAGCGCTGCTCATCGCCGGCGCCTTCCTCGGCTTCTCGAACACGTTCGTCGTCAAGACGTTCTACATCCCCAGCGCCTCGATGGAGACCACCCTCCTGGTGGGCGATCACCTGTTCGTGAACCGCTTCATCTACGGCGACGCGGCGACCTCCGTCGAGCGGGCCCTGTTGCCCTCGCGCGACCTCCGGCGTGGCGACATCGTCATCTTCCGCTCGCCGGAGGATCCGAAGCTCGACATGGTCAAACGCTGCATCGGGCTGCCCGGGGACGTCATCGAGATCGACACCAAGGACCTCTACGTCAACGGCGAGTGGGTCGAGGACTCCTCCTACACGCGCCACAGCGATCCCCGGATCAACCCGCGGCGCGACGACTTCGGCCCGCTGACCGTGCCGGAGGACCACTACTTCTGCATGGGCGACAACCGCGACAACTCCAAGGACTCGCGCTACTGGGGAACCGTCCCGGCCCGCTTCATCAAGGGGCGCGCGTTCCTGATCTACTGGTCTTACGGCGGCGAGACCTCCGACGGCGTCTGGCGCAGCTGGGGCCATCGCTTGAAGCTCTTGGCCCGGACCGTGCTCGGGTTCTTCGTCCAAAGCCGTTGGGAACGCACGTTCACCATCGTCCGCTAGGGTCGCGAGATCGCCGTGCGCCGCCGCTCCGCCCTGAGGGAGAACCTGGAAGCCCTGTTGATCGCGATGCTCTTCGCGTTCTTCGCCAAGACCTTCGTCATCCAGGCATTCAAGATCCCCTCGGGCTCGATGGAGCGCAACCTGCTCATCGGCGACCACATCCTGGTCAACAAGTTCGTCTACGCGCCGACGGCGACGGCGCTCGAGCGCCTGCTGCTGCCGGTGGGCGACCTCGAGCGCGGCGACGTGGTCGTCTTCAAGTTCCCGCAGGATCCGGAGCGCGACTTCATCAAGCGCTGCATCGCGTTGCCGGGCGACCGGGTGGAGCTCGTCGACAAGCAGACGTTCGTCAACGGCGTGCCGCTCGAAGAGGGCGGCTACGTCTACTTCACGGACTCCCGGACGTACACGCGCCGCAAGTCGCTCTTCGTGGCCGACGCGTATCGCCTGCGCGACAACTTCGGTCCGTACACGATTCCCGAGGGCCACTATTTCTTCCTCGGCGACAACCGGGACAACTCCAACGACTCGCGGTTCTGGGGCACCGTGCCCGCGGGGCACGTCAAGGGGCGAGCGCTCCTGGTCTACTGGTCCTTCGCCGGCGACCAGGAGCCGCTGGAGTGGCGGGGCTACCGGGCCAAGGCCGAGCGCCTGCTGGCGGTGGCCCGCGGCTTCGTGAGCGAGACGCGATGGGAGCGCACTCTCCTGCCGGTGCGCTAGAATCGGCTCCCAGGTCCTGCCGACGAGCGCGCCGTAGCCGGCTTCGGCTCCGCCCCGGGGCCAACGAGGAGATGCGATGACCAGAAGAAGAATGGCCGGAGAAGGCGTCGTCGGATGCGTCTTCTACCTGCTCGTCGCCGCCCTCGTGGCGCTCGTCCTCATCAAGGTGGTGCCGATCCAGTACAGGAGCTCGGAGCTCAAGGACTTCATGGTGGAGCAGGCCAAGTTCGCGGGCCGGCGGACGACCCCGCCGGTGGTCCATGGCGCCATCCTGCAGAAGGCCAACCAGCTGGGTCTCCCGGTCTCCAAGAAGGACATCGAGGTCGAGCTCAAGGGCGGCCACATCATCATGCGCTGCCGCTACACGGTGCCCGTCGACCTCATCGTCTTCACCTACCAGTGGGAGTTCGACCACCAGGTGCGGCGACCCGTCTTCATCATCTGACCCCGGGCGGCGGTCCGCGGCGCGCCGCGGCCTCTAGAGATCGGCGCCGATGGCCGCGCTGACGTGGGACAGGCCGTCCCGCTCGAGGAGCTTGAGCAGGCCGGCGTTGATGCGCCCGGCCAGGCTCGGGCCCTCGTAGACGAAGGCCGTGTAGAGCTGTACCAGGCTGGCACCGGCGCGCAGGCGGCGGTAGGCCTCCGCCGCGGAGTCGACCCCGCCGGCGCTGACGAGCACGGTACGCCCCGCGAGCGCCGCGCCCAGATGCCGCAAGAGCGCCACGGAGCGCTCGCGCAGCACCGCGCCGCTCAACCCGCCGACCGGGCGCGCTCCCGGCAGCAGCGAGTAGTCGGTCGTCGTGTTGGTGGCGATGATCCCCGCCGCGCCCGCCTCCACGGCCGCCGCGCCCAGCTCCACCGCGACGGCCGGCTCCAGGTCGGGATCGATCTTGACGAGCGTGGGCGCCGCGCCGCCCGCGGCCGCCGAGGCCAGCACCCGGCCCAGGAACTCGGGCGTCTGCAGCCCGCGCAGCCCGGGAGTGTTGGGTGAGGACACGTTGATGACGAAGTAGTCCGCCAAGCCCGCGAAGCGGTGCAGGAGCCGCTCGTAGTCGCGCGCCGCGTCCTCGCTCGGCGTGTCGCGGTTCTTCCCGAGATTGACGCCGAGCGGTACCGGACGCGCCGCCAACGCCTCGATCCTGGCCGCCACCCGCGCCATCCCGGCGCCGTTGAAACCGAGGCTGTTCTGCAGGCTCCGCGCGGCGGCGTGGCGCCACATCCGGGGGCGCGGGTTGCCGGGCTGCGGCCGCGGGGTCACGGTCCCCACCTCGACGGCGCCGAAGCCGAAGGCGGCCAGGGCCGGAATCAGCCGCGCGTCCTTGTCGAAGCCGGCGGCCATGACGACGGGATTGTCGAACCGCGAGCCGAGCAGGTCCTGCGTCAGGCGCGGGTCCGCGATCCGCCAGCGCTGCGCCCAGGCGCGGCGCAGCAGGGCGCTGCGCTGCGCCACCTCGAGCGTCCGGCAGACCCAGTCGTGCGCGCGCTCCGCCTCGAGGGCGAAGAGCAGCGGGCGGACGAGCGAATAGGCCGCGGCCGGCACTGCTAGACTCGCCCGCGAGCCCGGACCGAGGGGTCGGGCTCGAAGTTGGCGCGACATGACCCACGACCCGCCGACGCCCGCGCGATCGTCTCGGTCACCACGGGGAGACGTTATCAGCCTCGCGCTCGGCGCCCTGCCCGGAATCCTGCTCGGCGCCTACGCCACCGGGCTGCTGCTCTTCATCAATCCCGAGCTGGCGCAGACGCCGGCGGTGGTCCTGCGCGGCGTGGCGCTCTACGGTGGGCTGTTCGGCGCTGCCTCGTGCCTGCTGTCGCTGCTCGTCGCCGGGCCGTCGGCCGCCCGGGCTCGAGCGCTCTTGCCCTGGTCGCTGACCTTCGTCCTGGCCCTGACGGCGGTCTCCACCTGGTGGCACGCGTCGTTGTTCTCGTACTCGCTGCCCCCGGGGATCAACGTCCGGCTCATCAAGGCGGCGGTCCTGCTCTCGGTCGCCGCGCTGGCGGCGTTCCTCACGGCCCTCTCGCACACCCTCGCCCGCCGACCCTACGGCCGGCGCAGCAGGATCCTGCTGGCGGCCCTCTCCGTCGCCGTCCTCTACGTCATGGTCGAGCGCCGCGCGGCGTTCGACCCGCCCCGCTCCGCGGCGCCCCTGCCCTCCGAGACGAGCTATCGCAGCCGGCCCGATCTATGGGTGATCGGCATCGAGGGCGCGACCCTCGACGCCATCCTGCCGCTGGCGGAGCAGGGCGAGCTGCCGTTCTTCGCCCGACTGCTGGCCCAGGGCGCGTCGGCGCGCCTCGCCTCGCTGGCCTCGGTGGTCGAGCCCGCCTTGTGGACGACCGTCGCCACCGGCCGCCACCCCTATCGCCACGGGGTGGTCGGCGAGCGCGTCTACCCGGCCGGTCTCCTCGGCCCGGGCCGGACCCTGCGGCTGGTGCCCGCGGCCTTTCGCTGGTGGGGATTTCTCGGCCCCCCCCGTCCCGTCGACGCCGAACAGCGCCGCAGCTCGGCGCTGTGGGAGATCTTCAGCCGCCTGGACATCCCGCCCGGCGTCGTGGGCTGGCCGGCGACCCATCCACTGCGCCAGCCGATGGCCTACGCCTTCTCGGAGCGCTATTTCGACGGCGTTCTTCGCGAGGCGTCCGCGCGCCCCAGCGAGCTGGCCGAGCGCGGCGTCCTCTTCCGGGTGGCGGCGGAAGACCTCGACCCGGAGCTGGTCGAGCCCCTGGGTGAGCCGTTGTCGTATCCCTTTCTCCAGGCTCTGGCCGCCGACGCGTGGCGCGAGTCGCTCGCGCTCTTCATGCTCGACCAGCGCCCCGAAGTGGACGCCCTGTTCCTGCGGCTCGAAGGGCTGGCCGACGTCTCGCGCCGCTACTACGGCGGCTTCGCGGCCGTCCACTTCGACGGCGCCCAGGATCCGAAGCGGCAGGAGGCGGCGCGGCTCGTGGCGGCGTACTACCGCCATCTCGACCGCCTGCTCGCCGCCCTCGACGCGCGGCCCGGCCGCGGCCGGGTGCTGGCGGTGGTCTCGGCCTCCGGCTGGCGCGAGCCTCGGGGCTGGCGGCGGCTGAGCGCCCTGTCGCGCCGCGGCGCCCTCCGCGGATCGCAGGCCGGGGGACCCGATGGCATGTTGCTGCTCTCCGGCCCCGGCGTCCAGGCCGGCCTGCGGCTGGCGAAGGCCGAGCTGGTCGACGTCCTTCCGACCCTCCTCTACAGCGTCGACCTGCCGATCGCCCGCGACTTCGACGGCCGGGTCCTGACGGCGGCCTTCGAAAGCGCCTTCCTGGCCCGCCAGCCGGTGACCTTCGTGCCCTCCTACGAGACCCTCGCGCTCGAGGAGGCGCCGCGCCCGGGACCCGAGCTGATGGTGGCGCCGCCCCCCCGCAGCGGCCGCTGAGCGGCCGGCGCCCCGTGCGGGACGCTAGCTCGAGACCTTCTCGCCGCCGACCGGCAGCCGGTGGACGTTGCCGCCCGGTGGCGTCATCCGGCAGTGGCCCTCGAAGTGGGCCCCTTCTTCGACGATCAGGGTCGGCGTCTCGACGTCGGCGTAGACCCGGCCGCCGGCGGTGAACTCCGCCCGTTTCGAAGCCAGAACCGTGCCGCGGACCACTCCGGAGACGAAAAGGCGACCGACATGGATCTCGGCGTCCACTTTACCCTGCTCTCCGACCACCAGATCGCCTTCGGAGACCACCTTCCCGGTCAAGGTCCCATCCACCCTGAAGGTGTCCTCGAACTGCAGCTCGCCGTTGATGTGGCTGCCCGCATCGAGGAAGCCGTTGAGATCGCCCCGGGCGCTGTCTTTGAACATCGTCTGCCTAGCCTTTCAAGTGGTCGAAGAGCCGCATCAGGCCCTCCTCGTCGTGGAAGTGGAGAACCACGGTGCCACCGCGGCCCCGGCGCTTGATCTCCACCTTGGTCTGCAGCCGGCGAGTCAACCGCTCGACGGCCTCGCGGGTGTCCGGGTCGACCGCCACCGCCCGCCGGCGGCGGGCCGGCGGCGCGGCGCTGAGCTCCTCGATCTTGCGGGCGCTCAGCCCGTCGCGCGCCGCGCGCTCGGCCAGGCGCAGCGCGTCGGCGGCCGGCAGCGTCGCCAGCGGCCGCGCCTGGCCGACGTTGAGGCGGCCGTCGCGCAGCATGTCCTGGATCTCGGGCGGCAGGCTCAGGAGCCGCAGGGCGTTGCTCACCGCGGAGCGGCTCTTGCCGACCCGGCGGCCGATCTCCTCGTGCGCCAGCCCGAAGCCCTGCGCCAGGCCGCGATAGGCCTCGGCCTCTTCGACCGGATTGAGGTCCGCGCGCTGCAGGTTCTCGACCAGCGCCAGCTCGAGAAGCTGCTGGTCGCCCGCGATCTCGCGCACGACGACGGGCACCTCGGTGAGCCCGGCGCGCTGCGCGGCCCGCCAGCGGCGCTCGCCGGCGACGATCACGTAACCGTCGCCCTGCGGCGTCACGACCAGCGGCTGGACCACGCCCTGGGCGCGAATCGACTCGGTCAGCTCCGCCAGCCCGGCCTCGTCGAACGCGGCGCGCGGCTGATAGCGGTTGGGCGCGAGCGCCTCGACCGCCACGTTGTGCAGCCCCAGCGTGGCGCTCGCGAGCAACGCATCGAGTCCCCGCCCGAGGCCGCGCCGCCGAGCCGTCACGCCGCCCTCTCGAGGTACTCGCGGGCCAGGGCCAGGTAGGCCTCGGCGCCACGGCTCTTGATGTCGTACTGGAGGATCGCCATCCCGTGGCTCGGCGCCTCGGCCAGGCGGACGTTGCGCGGCACGACGGTCTCGAACACCTTGCTGCGGAAGTGGCGCCGAATCTCCGTCGCCACGTCGCGGGCCAGGTTCGTCCGCTCGTCGTACATCGTCAGCAGGATCCCGGCGATCGCCAGCCCCGGGTTCGACGAGCTCGCGATGCGGCCGACCGTCTGCACCAGCTCGCTGACCCCTTCGAGGGCGAAGTACTCGCACTGCAGGGGGACGAGAACGCCGTCGGCGGCGTTCAACGCGCCCACGGTCAGGTGACCCAGCGACGGCGGGCAGTCGAGCAGGATCAGCTCGTATTCGCCGCGCGCCGGCGCCAGGCGGCGGCGCAGAATCTGCCGCCAGCCGGGCTCGCCGACGAACTCGATCTCCACCCCGACGAGCTCGCGGTCGGCCGGCAGCACGTCGAGACAGGGCAGCGCCGTGCGGCGCACCGCCGCCGCCAGGGGCGCGTCGTCGAGCAGCACCTGATAGAGATTGGGCTCGTCGCGGTCGACGTCGAGACCGCGGCTGGCGTTGCCCTGGGGATCGCAGTCGACCAGCAGGACCCGGTGCTCGAGCGCCGCGAGCGCCGCGCCCAGGTTGATGGCCGTGGTCGTCTTGCCGACGCCGCCCTTCTGGTTCGCGATGGCCAGCACTGTCACCCGGTCAGCTCCTCCCGCGGCACCCACTCGACGATCCGTCGGCGCTCACTGCCCGCCAACGCGACCCGGCGCGCGCCGCGCCACCCGTCAGGCGGAGCGGGCTCCGCCGCCCCGCTCCAGACCAGCACCCTGCCCGCGCGGGCCGCCAGGGCCGCTCTCGTCTCGGCCGGCAGGTGGATTCCTCGCCACGTGACGAGATCCATCGGACCCGGGTCGAAAGCGGCGTCGACTCTAGCATTGAGGCAGCGGCAGGACAAACCGGCCCGCCGCGCCGCCGCCTGCAGGAACGCCCACTTGCGCTCGCGGCTCTCGACCAGGGTGACCGCGAGCTCGGGGCGCACGGCGGCCAGGACGAGGCCGGGAAACCCGGCGCCGGAGCCGACGTCGAGCAGGGTGGCGGCGGCGGCGAGCAGCGGCAGGGCCGCCAGGGCCTCGCCGTAGTGGCGCTCGACGGCCCGCTCGGCGGTGCCGGGACCGACCAGCGAGAGCCGGGGGTTCCAGCGCCGCAGCTCCCGATAGTGCTCCCAGAGGGCCGCGCACGCCCTCTCCGGCAGGTGGTCCGACAGCTCTTCGCCAACGCTTGCACGCAGCCGGCGCCCGAACTCGGGCCGCGAAAGATCGGGCAGTTGGGCACCCATGACGCCTCGCCTTGCATCCTAGTGTCCCGGGCGGCAAGTTCGCTACCGGGGAACCGGTCTGGCGAGCGGCCGGCTCCTTGACCGGCGCGCGGTTTCACGCGAAACTCGACGGTGAAACAACCGTGGCCGGTTCCGGGAGCGGGCCGGGTTTCACGCGAAACCTGACGGTGTAACATCCTCGCCCCGCGGTGGGAGGTGGTCCATGGAGCGCAACGAGCCGCTGTCCGACTTCGACGCCGGGTTTCTCGTCGGCGTTCTCGTCGGCGAAGGCCATTTCGGGGGGGACGGCAAGCAGCCCCACGTCACGCTGCGCATGCACACCGATCACGCCGCGCTTTTCTCCTGGCTCGCGGCCCGGTTGCCGCGCTCCAAGGTCTACGGTCCCTACCACCACGGCGGCAGGTCCTACTTCCAGTGGATGGCGCGCGGCCGCTTCCTGCGCGAAGAGCTGCTGCCGCTGCTCGAAGCGCGACTGAGCCCCGAGCTCGACGGCCGCTCGTGGCAACGGTTCCAGGCGATGAAGGAGCGCTACCGCCTGTAGCCGCCGCGGCTCGGGCCCGAGCTCAGGTCACGGGCTCGGGTCCGCGCTCAGGTCCGGGCCACGCGCACCCGTTTCAGGTAGCCTTCGCCGACGCTCTCCGTCTCGACGTCGGGCTCGTCGGCCAACGCCAGGTGGACGAGGCGCCGCTCGTCCGGCGCCATCGGCTCGAGCAGCCACGGGCGCCCGCCGCTGCGCACGCGGTCGGCGGCCTTGCGGGCCAGGCGCTCCAGCCGTTCGGCTCGCGCCGCGTGGAAGCCCGCGCAGTCGAGCCGGCAACGCACGCCCCGACCCAGCTCGCGGAACAGGACGCGCGGCAGCAGGTGCTGGATGGCGAGCAGTGCGCGCCCCTCGTTGGCGACGACCCGCTGGCTGTCCGGTCCTTCGAGCTCGATCGTCAAACCGTCCTCGTCGCCGGCCGTCGACCCGACCTGGACTCGCAGGCCGGCGAGATGCGCCAGCTCGTCCACGGCCGCCGCCACGGCGTTGCGCAAGTCGTCGTCGACCACGAGGGTCGGCTCCGCCGCGGTCTCCTCGGCGAACGCCTCGGCGGGCTCCTCGGTGAGCTCCTCGGTGAGCTCCTCGGTGAGCTCCTCGCGGGGCTCCTCGGCGGACTCCGCGGCGGGTACTGCCGAATCCGCGTCCACCGCGTCCCCGGCCGGGGTCTCCCACGGCGCCGGCATCTCCCAGGGCGCCGGGCCCTCCGGGCTCGCCACCGGGGACTCGCGCTGCGTGGTCTCGGCGGCGGCGGGCTCGGCGGCGGCGGGCTCGGCGGCGGCGAGCTCGGCGGCGGGGGGCTCGAGCTCCTCGCTCGCGCGCGAGGTGGGCGGCTCCGCCGCGGGCTCGGGCCTCGCCTCGGCCGCGAGCGGCGCCGGCGGCGGCTCGACGGCCCGGGTCCAGGACGGGTACTCCGCGGAGACCGGCTCCGTGAGGGCCGCCAGGCGGTCGCTCGGCGCGGCCTCCGCCTCGGCCGCGGCGGGCTCGCGGTCATCCGTCGCCGGCTCCGGGGGGCCGGCCGCGGCGCTCGCCGTCGGCCGTTCGGGGTCGACCTCGATGACCACGCCGCGCGGGGTCTTGACGAAGCCGTGCTTCTTGTCGATCACCTCGTAGACCAGGCTGTCGGGCTCGACCCCGTGGTGGCGCGCGGCGGCCAGGATCGCCTGGGTGAGGCTCGGGCCCGAGAAGAATCTGCGGATCAGCGTCATTTCGTACCCCCGTCGTCGTCGCTGGCGGCTCGTTGCCGCCAGCGCTTGTAGCCCGCCTGCTGGGCGATGGCCAGGACATTGTTGGTGAGCCAGTAGAGGACCATTCCCGCCGGAAACTGGAGAAAGAGCACCGTGAAGACCACCGGCATCATCATGAACAGCCGGCGCTGCATGGGATCGCCCTGGGCCGGGGCCATGCGCTGCTGGATCACCATGCTGGCGCCCATCACCAGCGGCAGCACGTAGTAGGGATCCTTTACGGAGAGGTCGGTCACCCAGCCCAGCCAGGGGGCATGGCGCAGCTCGACGGCCGCCGACAGCAGCCGGTAGAAGGCGAAGAGAACCGGCATCTGCAGCAGCATCGGCAGGCACCCGGCGGCGGGGTTGACGCCCTCCGCCTTGTAGAGGGCCATGATCTCCTGGTTCATCTTCGCCGACGCCTCGGCGTTGGGGCGCCCCCGCTTGTCCTTGAGCTTGCCGCGGTACTTGGCGCGGATGGCCTGCATCTTGGGATTGATCTTCTGCATCTTCTCCATCGAGACGATGCTCTTGTGGTTCAGCGGGAAGAGCACGAGGCGGATCGCCACCGTCAGCAGGATGATCGCCCAGCCGAAGTTGCCCACGATGTGGGCGTGGATCCAGCGCAGCGCCGTCAGGAGCGGCCGCGCCAGGAAGCCGAAGACGCCGAGATTGACCGTCTTGCCGAGGCTGCCGGGCAGGGCGTCGAGCCGGTCGAGCTGCTTGGCGCCGAAATAGACGGCGAGCTCGAGGCGGCCGGCGGCCGGAGCCAGGAGGAGCTGCAGATCCGCCACCATGCCCTCCGGCGGATCTTCCCCGTCGCTCGGCCGCGGCGAGAAGGTGGCGCGCCCGCCCTCGTCGACCGTGAAGAGGACCGGCTCGATCACGGCCTCGCGCAGGCCGGGGCCGGGGATCGCCGCGGCCAGGAAGTACTGGTCCTCGAGACCGACGAAGCCCAGCGCCGTCGCCGACAGCACCGTGGTCTCGTCGGTGCCCAGGGCGTCGAGCCGCTCGACCTTGCCGCCCTGCAGGTAGACCGCGCCGCGTTGGGCGAAGCGGTTGCCGGCCTCCGCCGGCGTCGGGTTGCGGATTCCGGGACCGAGCAGCAGGCGCCAGTCGCCGTCGCTCTCCACGACGACGTCCATCATGCTGTCCGCCCGCAACGTCACCGTCTTGCGACTCGCTCCGGCCGGCCCCCGATAGGTGAACGTCGCGCCGTCGCGGGCGCGCTCGACGGCGAAGAGCGCTTGGTCGAGGGCCGACGGCGCGCCGCCGGCGGCGACGAGACCGAAGAGGTACGGCTCCTCGACCCGGCGCCTCACGAGATCGACCGGCCCGTTGTCGTCCGTGGGATGGGCCTTGAGCTCGAGGCTCACGAGCTGTGCGCCGCGGTTGCTCCACACGGCGCGGATGCGCTCGTCCTCGAGCACCACGGTCTGCTCCGTCGCGGCCTCCACCGGCGGCCCGGACGGCGCCGCGGCGGCCGATTCCGCCGCCGCCGACTCCGCGACCTCTGCGGTGGCCACCGGCGGCGGGGACGGCGCCGGCTCGCCCGGCGGCGCCGCGGCCCCGCCGTCCATGGGGGCGGGAGCGACCACCGGCGGCGGCGGGAAGAGCTTCTGCCACAAGAGGAGGACCGCGAGCGACAGCAGCGCCGCGATGAGCAGACGACGGGTTTCCATGGCTTCTCCTGTGCCCGCCCTCAGGGCAGGTCGATGCCCCCGGGGTGGAAGGGGTTGCAGCGGCCGATCCTGGCCAGCGCCTTGAGCGTCCCCCGCCAGAGGCCGTGCTCGAGAACCGCGAGCCGCGCGTACTCCGAGCACGACGGAACGAAGCGACAGCTCTGCGGCAGCATCGGCGAGAGCCAGCGCTTGTAGAGCACCAGCACCCGGATCAGGGCCCGGGTGACGACGCCCCGCCCGCGGGCGGCAGCCAGGTCGCGAGCAATCGCGTCAGCTCCGCCGTCAACCGCGGAAAGCTCGCCCCGGCGATGGCCGGCTTCGAATGCACCATGAAGTCCATCGCCGGCAGTTGGCTGCGCTCGCTCCATCGCCGATAGATCTCCCGGATTCGCCGCTTGACCCGATGCCGTACGACTGAGTTGCCGACCTTCTTGCCGACCGTGATTCCGAGCCGAGGATGGTCGCGGTCGTTGGGCGCCGCGTAGAGAATCAGAAGATCCCCGTGGCGGCGGCGCCCCTCGCGGTAGCACCTCAGGTACTCGGTCCGGCGCCGCATCCGCCCCTCCCGTGGGAGCGACTCGTCGCGACGCGCGGCGACCGGCCGGCCGGTCATCGACTAGGCCGAGAGGCGCTTGCGACCTTTCCGACGCCGGCGCTTGAGCACTGCTTGTCCCTGGCGCGTCTGCATCCGGGCACGAAAGCCGTGCTTCTTGGCGCGGCGGCGCTTGTTGGGCTGAAACGTACGTTTCACGGCACTTGGGTCCTATCGGTAGGTTCTGTACGAGAACGGATACGTTGCGGGGGCGCAGCGACCCCTCGGGTCGACGTGCGGGACCTTTGAACCTAACCATCTTACGCCCAAAGGTCAAGCTCGCTCTCGGCCCCTGGGCTCGGAGATCCGCGGGTCGCCGGCGCGGCCCTGCCGGGTCGCGGCGTCCTCTACAATCGGTCCATGGCGGCCACCGGCGAAAGACTTCCCGCCGACGCTGGCGGCGCCGCGGACGACCGGCGCTGGATGCGCGAGGCGCTCGCCGAAGCGCGGCGCGCCGCGGCCGCGGGCGACGTGCCGATCGGCGCCGTGCTGGTCCGCGACGGCGCGGCGATCGGGCGCGGCCACAACCGCCGCGAGGCGGACGGCGACCCCCTCGCCCACGCCGAGCTTCTCGCCCTGCGCCAGGGGGCCGCGGCGACCGCCGGCTGGCGGTTGCTCGCCACCACCCTCTACGTGACCCTCGAGCCCTGCGCCATGTGCGCCGGGGCGCTGGTCTTGAGCCGGGTGTCGCGGCTGGTCTACGGCGCCGCCGACCCCAAGGCGGGGTTTTGCGGCAGCCTCGGAGACCTCACCGCCGACCCGCGGCTCAACCACCGCCTCGCGGTCACCGCCGGCGTGCTGGCCGAAGAGTGCGGCGAGTTGCTACGCTCGTTCTTCGCGGCTCTGCGGAGCGCGGCCGGCTCATTGCCAGATCCAACGGAGAGGTGACCGAGTGGCTTAAGGTGCACGACTGGAAATCGTGTGTAGGGGAAACTCTACCGAGGGTTCGAATCCCTCCCTCTCCGCCAAACTCCGTGTACAATCCCGCCCGGCCGGACCACGGCCTGCTGAACCCCCAGGAGAGGTGCCGGAGTGGTCGAACGGGGCGGTCTCGAAAACCGTTGACCGCGCAAGCGGTCCCAGGGTTCGAATCCCTGCCTCTCCGCCAAACCTCGTTGACGAGCGTAGCGTTGCGGCCCACGGCGCCGCCCGTCCCCCTCCGCCGGCGCCCCGTGCGCCCGCATTTGCATGCCTCGGGCGGGCGACGTAGCATCTTCACCCCAGGGGCGGGCGAAGGGCTCGGGCCCTGTGCATCGGCCGGGAGCCGAACCTCGTCAGGCCCGGAAGGGAGCAGCGATAAGGCGCCACGGCCGAGTGCCGCAGTCCGCCTGAGCCCTTCGTCGGCCTCTGGGCACGACCGATGACCTACCAAGTCCTCGCCCGCAAGTCGCGGCCCACGGATTTCGACGCCGTGGTCGGCCAGGAGCCGATCGTGACCGCGCTGCGCAACGCCCTGCGCGAGAAACGCATCGCCCAGGCGTATCTCTTCTCCGGCATCCGCGGCGTCGGCAAGACGAGCGTGGCGCGGATCCTGGCCCGCGCTTTGAACTGCGAGCGCGGTTTCGAGAACGGGCCCTGCAACGAGTGCGAGACCTGCCGCGAGATGGAATCCGGCGCGAGCCTCGACCTCTTCGAGATCGACGCGGCGACCTACTCGAAGGTCGAGCAGGTCCGCGAGCTGACCGAGAACCTCAAGTACAAGCCGGTGCGCGGACCCTACAAGATCGTCGTCCTCGACGAGGTGCACCGGCTGTCGCGGCAGGCCTTCGACGCCTTGCTCAAGATCGTCGAGGAGCCGCCGCCGCACCTCGTGTTCATCTTCGCCACCACCGAGCTCGAGTCGGTGCCGGCGACGATCCTGTCGCGCTGCCAGGAGTTCAACTTCCGGCGGGTTCCCCGCCCGATCCTGATGGAGCTGCTGCGCAAGCTCGCCGCGGAAGAGCAGATCGAGGTCGCCGACAAGGCCCTGCGCCTGATCGCGCGGGCCAGCGAGGGCAGCGTGCGCGACGCCGTCGCGCTCCTCGATCAGCTGGCCACGTACGGCTCAGGCAAGATCGGCGACGACGAGGCGAGCCGGGTCCTGGGCGGCGTCGACGCCGCGTTGCACCATCGCCTCCTCGCGGCGGTGATCGCCGGCGACCGCGCCGGGATCGTGGCGGTCGTGGCGGAGATCGACGAGCAGGGCTGGGACCCGCGGCACGTCTACGCCGAGTTCCTCTCCTATTGCCGGGACGCCCTGCATCTGGCGCTCGGCGGTGCCATCGACGAGGTCGACCTTCCGGACGAGGACGCCCGCGCCGCCGCGCAGCTCGGCCGCGACGCGGGCTACGAGAACGTGCTGCGGCTGCTCCATCAGCTGCTGTCGAGCGAGGAGAGCGTGCGGCGCAGCGAGGCGGGCCTGCTGGCCGTCGAGATCGCCTGGCTGCGCGGCGCCGAGCTGCCGCGGCTGACCCGCATCGAGACCCTGCTCGCCGGCTCCCCGCCGGCCGCCGGGAGCGCGGCGCCGGACCCCCGCGCCAGCGCGCCGCCGCGGCGGCCGGAGAGACCGCACGGGGCCCCCCGCGCGGCGCCGGCGGCGCCGGCCGCCGAGGCCGCGGCCGGAGAGCCGCCCCGTCCGGAGCCCCGTCCGATGCCCCCACCAGTGCCCCGCCCGGAGTCACCGCCGCCGGCCGCGGCGGGCGCGGACGGCGACGGCGAGAGGACCGCGGTCGCCGGCTTTCTCGAGCTCATCGGGCAACGACGGCAGGTCATCGCCGCCCACCTCGCCGACGTCGAGAGCCTCACGTTCGAGGCCGGCCTGCTCACCATGGTGACCCGGCCCGGAGACGATTTTCTCGAGCAGGCCCTGCGCCGCGACGCCAACCGCGAGGCCTTCGAAGCCTGCCTCGAGCGCGCCTTCGGCGCCGGCGCCGGCTGGCGAATCGACACCGCCGCCGGGCGCTCGGCGCCCGGCGGCCATGAGGCGGCCGCCGCCGACCCGGGCAGCGGCCGGGCGGAAGCTCCCGGCCCGGAGGCCGACTCGCCGCTCGCCCATCCCACGGTACAAGCGGCGCTCGACATCTTCGGCGGCACCGCCGAGACGATCGACGAAGCCCGCCCCCACGACCCCTCAGGAGCTCGACCGCAATGAACGTTCGCAAGATCATGGAGCAGGCGCAGCAGATGCAGGAACAGATGGCCCGCGACCTCGGCGCCCTGGAGGTCGAGGCCAGCGTCGGCGGCGGGATGGTGCAGGTCAAGATGAACGGTCACAAGCAGGTCCTGAGCGTCACCATCGACCCCGAGGCCGTCGAGGGCGACGACACGGGCATGCTGGAGGACCTCGTGCTGGCCGCCGTCAACCAGGCGGGAGCCAAGGTCGACGAGGCAATGCAGAGCAAGCTCGGCGGCCTCGCCAGCAGTCTCGGCGGCGCCCTTCCCGGCTTCTGATCGCCGCCCGCGATGTCGAGCTCTCCGGAACCCATGCGCCGCCTCGTCGGCGAGCTGTCGCGGCTGCCCGGCATCGGCAGCAAGACGGCGGCGCGCCTCGCCCATCACATCCTCAAGTCGGACGCGGCGGCGGCCCGTGCCCTGGCCGAGGCCATCGCCGACGTCAAGGAGAAGCTCTTCCACTGCTCGACCTGCGGCGCCATCACGGACTGCGATCCCTGCAAGTACTGCAGCGACCCGGCCCGCGACCACCGCCGGATCTGCGTCGTCGAGGAGCCGTTCAACATCGAGCCGCTGGAGCGCACCGGGGAGTTCCACGGGCTCTACCACGTGCTGATGGGGGCGCTTTCGCCGCAGCGCGGCGTCGGGCCGGCGGCGCTCGAGATCGACGCCCTGATGGCGCGGCTCGACGGCGTCGAGGAGGTGATCATCGCCACCAACCCCAACGTCGACGGCGAGGCGACGGCGCTCTACCTCGCGCGGCTGCTCAAGCCGAAGAACATCGGGGTCACCCGCCTCGCGTTCGGAATGCCCGTCGGTGGCGACATCGAGTACACGGACGAGGTCACCCTGGCGCGATCCCTCGCCGGGCGCCAGGCGCTCTAGGCGGCGCTCTTCGTGACCGCTCCCGCCAGGAGGCTTCGCCGCGGCGATCTCCTGCCGCGCCTGACGGGCGCCGACCGTGCGGCGAGCCGAATGCTTGCCCGCCGCGCCGCCAGGGTGGAGACCGCCGGCCTGGCGCCGAAGCTCGACGGCGGCTCGCCGCTGTGGCTCGAGGCGCTAGGCGCCAACGTCCTCGACGTCGACGGCAACCGCTATCTCGATCTCACCTCCGGCTTCGGGGTCGCGGTGGTCGGCCATCGCCATCCGGCCGTCGTCGCCGCCGTCCGGCGGCAGAGCGGTCGCCTCGTCCACGGTCTCGGAGACGCCCACGGGCATCCGCTGCGCATCGAGCTGGCGGCCGCCCTGAAGGCCGTCGCTCCCGTTCGCGACGGCCGCGTCGGCTTCGCCGTCTCGGGTGCCGACGCCGTCGAGCTGGCCGTCAAGACGGCCTTGCTGGCGACCGGCCGCAGCCGGCTCCTGGCCTTCGAGCCGGCCTATCACGGCCTCACCTTCGGAGCGCTGGCGCTCTCTTCCCGCCCCCACTTCCGCCGCGCCTTCGACCGCCACCTGCACCGCCGCGTGAAGCGCCTGGCCTACGGCTGCGCCCCCCGGCGGCTCGCCTCCGAGCTCGCCGGCGGGGAGTTCGCGGCCGTCGTCGTCGAGCCCGTGGTCGGCCGCGAGGGCATCCTGCTCCCGCCTCCCGGCTGGCTCGTGGAGCTCGGCTCGCTGTGCCGCCGCCACGGCACGCTGCTCGTCGCCGACGAGATCCTGACCGGCGGCGGCCGCACCGGCCGCTGGTTCGCCGTCGACCACGACGCCGTGCAGCCGGATCTTCTGTGCTGCGGCAAGGCCCTGGGCGGCGGCCTGCCGATCGGCGCCGTGATCGGCAGCGCCGCGGTGATGTCCGCCTGGGACGCGCCGGGCGAGGCGCGCCACACGGCGACGTTCGTCGCCCACCCGCTGGCCTGCGCGGCGGCCCTGGCCACGCTCCGCGTCATCGCCGACGAGCGCCTGGTGGACCGTGGCGCGCGGATCGGCGCCGAGCTCGCGGCGGCGCTTTCCGACTGGCCCTCGCGCTTCGCGCAGGTCCGGGCGGTGCGCGGCCGCGGCGCGCTGTGGGGCATCGAGTGGCGCTCACCGGCCGCCGCCGCGGGCTTTTCCGAGCGCCTCCTGCGGCGCGGCGTTCTGATCCTGCGCGGCGGTGCCACGGGCTGCGTCACGCAGCTCCTGCCGCCGCTCGTCACCACCGCGAGACAGCTCGCTTTCGCGCTGCGAGAGGCCGCCGCGGCGGCCGAGTGATCTTTCTCATACAATTGGAAGGCCCCTTTCGGACCATGATCTGGTGATGGAAATCTCCGCCCTCCTCGACGACTTCGCGGCCTTCTCGCATTTCGACGACGAGCGCAAGCAGCGTCTGGCGGCATGCGCCTGGCGGCAAGGGTTCGACCCCGGCGCCTACGTCTTTCGCCAGGGCGATCCGTCGCGCGAGCCCTTTGCCCTGCTCAGCGGCTCGGTCGACCTGCGCATCGGCTCGCCGGCCGGCGACTTCGCCCTCGGCGTCCTCCGCCCCGGCCAGCTGTTCGGCGAGGCCAACTACATCGACCACCTGGGGCGCAGCAGCGACGCCGTCGCGAGAGAGACGTGCGAGCTGCTGCTGTTCGACGCCGACCGGCTCGCCGCGATGGCCGACAACGACGCCGGCTTCGAGCTCCTCCTGCTGTGGTCCTTCTGGCACAGCCTCGCGGACAAGCTACGGCGGGCCAACGCTCAGCTCGCCACCTTCTTTTCCGACCGCGACGCCTCCGCCCCGCCGCTCGACGTGCCGGCCAAGCCCCGCACCAGCGACAAGGGACTCGACCTTTCGGAGCGCCGGGCCGTCTTCCTCGAGCAGCAGCTCTCGCCGATGGAGATCCACTTCCTCGCGTCGCTGTCGCGGGAGGAGCGTTTCCTGGGCGGCGAGGTGATCTTCCGCGAGGGCGACCCTGGCGACGTGATGTTCGTCGTCCTCGAGGGCCGGGTGATGATCAGCAAGCGCATCCCCGGCGCCGGCGAGGAGGCGCTGGCCTTTCTCGAGCGCGGCGACTATTTCGGCGAGATGGCTCTCATCGACCAGCAGCCGCGGTCGGCCGCGGCCACCGCCCACGAGGGCGAGGCCGTCGTCCTGGCGATCGCCCGCGAGGTCGTCGAAGGCCTGCTCAACATCGACAGCGTCTCGTCGACCCGCCTCCTGAGCATCCTCTGCATGCTCGCCGCCAGCCGGCTGCGCGCCATCGACCAGAAGATCGTCGGCTGGCACGTCCTCTCGCGCCTCGCCACGCCCTCGCTGGCCGACGGGCAGGGTTGAGCGCTCACGACGCCGCCAGCCAGGTCGCGAGAACCTTCCGCACCAACGAGGAGGTCGCCAGCGCGGCGATCTCCTCGCGCCGGAACCAGCCCAGCGTCGGCTCGGCCGCCGGCGTCTCGGCGACGCCTTCGGGCCGCCAGGCCGCCGCGTAGATCTCGATCTCGAAACGGCGGCGGGTGATCGCGTGACGCACCCGACCCGACGCCTCTCCGATCTCCCAGACGCCTCCGTACTTCGCCGCCAGGGCGGCTCCCATCTCCCCCGAAAGACCCCCTGCCCCGGCGTCCGGGTCGTCGAGCCAAGGCAGCTCCCAGAACCCCGCCAGCTGGCGCGACGCAAGGCCGCGCCGCGCCAGCAGATAGCGCCGCCGCACCTTGACGACGAAGACCCGCCGCCGCACCCGCGTGGCCGCCGGCTCCCGGGGGCGGCGGGGAAAGCTCTCCGGGGCGCCGGCCGCGAAGCCGCCGCACCACGCCTGCAGCGGGCAGTCGGCGCAGCGCGGCGCCCGCGGCCGGCAGACGGTGGCGCCGAGCTCCATCAAGGCCTGATTCGAGTCCCCGGGGCGGGCCGGGTCGAGCAGGGCTCGGGCGACCGCCGCCAGGTCGCGGCGGGCGGCCGCCTTCTTCGGATCCGCGGTGCTGGCCGCGAGCCGCGACCCGACCCGCTCGACGTTGCCGTCGAGCACCGCGACGACCTCGCCGCCCGCGATGCTGGCGATGGCGGCCGCCGTGTACTCGCCGATCCCGGGCAACTGGCGCCACTGGGCCGCGCTCGCCGGCCAGGCGCCGGCCGCGGCGACCTGGCGGGCGGCCGCGTGGAGGTGGCGAGCACGGCGGTAGTAGCCAAGCCCCGACCAGGCTGCCAGCACCTCTTCCGGCGCCGCCGCCGCCAGCGTCTCGACGTCCGGGAAGCGCTCGAGAAACCGCTCGTAGTACGGGAGGACCGCTTCCACCCGCGTCTGCTGCAGCATCACCTCCGCCACCCAGGTGGCGTACGCGTCGCCGCGCCGCCGCCACGGCAGGTCACGGCGCCAGCGCTCGTACCAGACGAGGAGCGCCTGGCTGGCCCGCGCCGCCGCGTCGGCATCGCCGGCCAACATGGCCGCACCCGGCCTCAGCCGGCGGGGCACCGGGCGAAGCGCTCGCTCGCGCTCCCCGGGGGGGTGCGGCGAGCCTCTTTCGTGATAAACAAGAGCAGCAAGGGGGGAGGTTCCGGGGTTGCGGAGTCTTGGAGGGAGCCCCTGCTAGGACAGGAGCCTGTGTTGCGGATTGAGACGTGACGAGACAGATCTGCTGAAAGGATCTGCTGAACGGTCTCGCTGTTGTGGACTCAGGTAGAGGAACCTCCCCGTGTTTTCCTTACTTGCCACATTCTTGAAGCAATCTCCGTGCCAGGAACGCCTCCGGCGGCCGAGAGGGCGCGCGGCGGCGGGAGCGCCATGAAGAAGCTGCTCGCGCTCCTCCTTTCCCTCGTCGCCGCGGCGGTCGTCGTCGCCATTGCCGCCCTCTACTTCGGTGCCGGATCGACGTCCGCCACGAGCGACGGCGTCATCCTGCGCCTGACCCTTTCGGAGCCCCTCGCGGACTATTCTCCGGCACCCCGAATACCGTTTTTCGGCAGCCCCCGAGGCGCCAGCCTGGTCGATCTCTACCAGACCCTGCGCGGCGCCCGAGCCGACCCGCAAGTCCAGGGCCTGGCCGTCTACATCCATCGCGCCGCCCTCGGTCTCGCGCAGGCCGAGGAGGTACGCCGTCTGATCCGTGGCTTCGCGGACGGCGGCAAGCACGTCGAGTGCTACCTCGAGACGGCCGGTGAGGGCTCGAACGGCACCCTCGCCTACTACCTGGCGACCGCCTGCCCGGTGATCACGCTGGCGCCGGCGGGCGAGCTCAACATCGTCGGCCTCTTCGTCGATACGGCCTTCTTCCGCGGCGGCCTCGACAAGCTCAAGATCGAGCCCGAGTTCGAGTACGCGGGCGACTACAAGAGCGCCGCGGAGTCGTTCACCGAGTTCCAGCACTCGAGCAGCGCGCGCGAGGCGCTGTCCTCTCTTCTGGACGATCTCTACGATCGGATCGTCTCGGACGTGGCCGCGGGGCGCGACCTCACCGCCTCGCGGATCCGGCAGCTGATCGACGCGGCTCCCTACGGCGCGGCGCAGGCGCTCGAGCTGGGACTGGTCGACCGCCTGGCGTATCCGGACCAGTTCGAGGACACCCTGGCGACCGCCATGGGCGACGGTGATCGGCGCTGGATCGACGTGGCGGACTACCAGCCGCCGAGCCGCCGCTTCGGCAAGGCCAAGATCGCCATCGCGTTCGCCCAGGGCGAGATCGTTCGCGGACGCGGCGGGTTCGATCCGTGGAGCCGGCGGATGTTCGTCGGCGCCGACGGCTTCGGCGAGGTGCTCGAGAGCTTGATCGAGGACGAATCGATCGCGGCCGTCGTTCTTCGGGTCGACAGTCCCGGCGGCTCGGCGCAGGCTTCCGACCTGCTCCTGCACCAGGTCGAGCGGCTGGCGGCCGTCAAGCCGGTCGTCGTGTCGATGTCGAGCCTCGCCGCCTCCGGCGGCTACTACATCTCCAGCAAGGCCCACCACATCGTCGCCGAGGCGACCAGCCTTACCGGCTCGATCGGGGTGATCGCCGGCCGCCTGTTGACGGGGCGCTTCCAGCAAGAGCTCCTCGGAATCAGTCACGACAGCGTCAAGCGCGGCGCCAACGCCGACTACTTCGCCGGCCTCGAGCCGATGAACCCCGCCCAGCGCGAGCGCTTCGTCGAAGCCATCGAACGCACCTACGACACCTTCGTCGGCCACGTCGCCGCGGGCCGCGGCATGGAGCGCGAGGCCGTCGACGCCGTGGCGCAAGGGCGAATCTGGAGCGGGCAGAGGGCCCTCGAAAAAGGCCTGATCGACGAGGTCGGCGGCTTCGAAGAGGCTCTCGCCGCGGCGGCGGCCGCCGCCGGGATCGAGCGCGAGAACACCGTCCTCGTCCTCTATCCTCGCGCGCCGACCCTGCTCGAGCTGCTCGCCGGCGAGGGCGCCCCGGGGCTCGTCGCCGGCTGGCTGCGGCAACACCTCGCGGCGCCGATCTCCCTGCCCTACACCCTCGAAGTGGCGCCGGAGATCGGCCGTTTCAGCACTCCCTTTTGAACCTCGGCCGCCGCCGCTTGCGGCTCCCTCCGGCTGTGCTAACATCGCCAGCCCTCGTTGAGTGAAGCACCGCGTTTAGCGACCAAATCAGAGCGTTTTCTCGATACGGGACTACGTTCAACAAGTTTTCCACAGCCTGTGGAAAGCGGGCGGGCATGGCTCAAGCACTCTGGCAGCGCCTTCAAGACAACCTCCAACGCGAGCTGGACCCGGAAGAGTTCACGACCTGGTTTCGGCCGCTCAAGGTTCGTGAGGAGAGCGCCGACAGCCTGATCCTGTCGGCGCCCAGCGAGCGTTTTCTCCACACCCTCGAGCAGAGCTACCGGCCGGCGGTCGACCGCGCCATCAGCGAGCTCAAGGGCTCCGCCTTCCGCGTGCTCTTCGCCGTCGAGACCGCGGCCTCCCCCGGCCGCCAGGCCACCGGCGGCGAGGCCGACGGCGGCGAGGCGTTCAATCCGCGCTATACCTTCAAGACCTTCGTCGTCGGCAACTCCAACCAGTTCGCCCACGCCGCCGCGCGCTCGATCTCCAACCGCCCGGCGGAGAGCTACAACCCGCTGTTCCTCTACGCGGGCGTCGGGCTCGGCAAGACCCACCTGCTGCACGCCACGGGTCATGCGATCGCCAAGAAGCACCCCGGTCTGAGGGTGATGTACCTGCCCGCCGAGCAGTTCGTCAACGAGCTCATCAGCTCGCTGCGCTTCAACCGGATGCCGGAGTTCCGGGAGCGCTACCGCTCGATCGACGTGCTGATGGTCGACGACATCCAGTTCCTCGCCAACAAGGAGCGTACCCAGGAGGAGTTCTTCCACACGTTCAACACCCTCTACACGCGGCAGAAGCAGATCATCCTCTCTTCGGACTCCTCGCCGCGCGACATCCGCGACCTCGAAGAGCGGCTTCGCAGCCGCTTCGAATGGGGTCTCATCGCCGACATCCAGCCGCCCGACCTCGAGACCAAGGTGGCCATTCTGCGGCGCAAGGCCGACCAGGAGCGCGTGGCGCTGCCCGACGACGTGGCGCTCTTCATCGCTTCCCAGGTGAAGTCGAACATCCGCGAGCTCGAGGGGCGGCTCAACCGCGTCGTGGCGTTCGCCTCCCTGACCGCCAAGCCCATCACGCTCGAGCTGACGAAAGAGACCCTCAAGGACATGCTGGCGGACGGCAACCGCCGCATCCTGGCCTCGGAGATCACGAAACACGTCGCCCGCCACTACGGCCTCAAGGTCAACGAGATCAAGAGCAAGAACAACTCCAAGCAGATCGCCTTTCCGCGGCAGGTCGCCATGTATCTGTGCAAGCGCCTGACCGATCTCTCGTACCCCGAGATCGGCAAGCAGTTCAACGACAAGCACCACTCCACGGTCATGTACTCGGTCGAGAAGATCGAGGCGCTGCGAGCCCAGGACCCGGACCTCGACCGGACGATCAAGGGCTGGATCCACCACTTCTCCTGACGCCGCGGCCGCGGCGCGCCGCCGGCGGGCGACGCCGCGCGGCACCGGCAAAAAAGCTGCGGATCGCGCGGCGGACGGGCTGTGGAGAACCGCGCGTCGGCCCGCCGGGAGCGCGTTTTCCGCCGTCGGTCCGCAGGCGACGAACAGCCGGTTTCCGCACCCTGCGGACGCCTGAGCGCCCCGCCCGGGATGAGCTCGCGGCTCGCTTTCCGCACTCTCCGCAGCCGCTACTACTACGACGGCTATGCTATATACTCCCTCTCTTCCAGGAAGAAGAAGGTGCCATGGAAATCCGCCTCGATCGCTCGAAGTTCCTCTCGGAGCTCGGTCCCATGCAGGGAATCGTCGAACGTCGAACGACGATCCCGGTGCTGTCGCACATCCTTCTCCGGGCCGACGGCCAGCGGCTGTCGCTGGCCGCGACCGACCTCGACGTCTCCTTGACCTCGTGGGTCGAAGCGGACGTGACCGCCGCCGGCGGAGTGGCCGTCCAGGCCAAGAAGTTCATCGAGATCATCCGCGCCCTCTCCGACGAGGAGATCACCCTCCTTCAGGAGGGCGAGAAGCGGCTGGCCATCGTCGCGGAGCGCTCGCGGTTCCAGATCAACGGTCTCTCCCCGGAGGACTTTCCGACCCTTCCGCAGGTGGAGGGAACGGTTCAGGAGATCCCCTTCAACCAGGTCAAGGAGATGATCTCCAAGGTGCTCTTCGCCGTCTCCACGGAGGAGTCGCGATTCCAGCTCAACGGCGCCCTCTTCAAGTTGAAGCAGGGCGGGCTCGAGATGGTCGCGACCGACGGCCACCGTCTGGCGCTGGTCGAGAACGCTCTCGACGGTGGCCGCGACGAGGACGGCGTGCTCGTGCCGCGCAAGGCGCTGCAGGAGCTGCAGCGCTTCGAGGGCGACGGTGCGCTCAGTCTGTGCCGCGGCGAGCACCATCTCGCCTTCCGGCTGGGGCGCAGGGAGCTCGTCTGCAGGATCCTCGAAGGGACCTTCCCGGACTACGAGCGGGTGATCGCCAAGGACAACGACAAGAAGGTGTCGTTCGCGCGGAAGGACCTCGCGACGGCCGTGCAGCGGGTGGCCCTGCTGACGGGTGACCGCACCCGGGCGGTGCGCTTCCAGTTCGAGGACGGCAAGCTCAACATCTCGGCCGCGAACCCCGATCTCGGCGAGGCGATGGAAGAGGTCTCGTGCGACTACGCGGGTGCGGCCTTCTCGCTCGGCATCAACCCCGACTACATGAGCCACTTCCTGGCCGTCGTCGACACCGAGCGGGTCCGTTTCGAGCTCAAGGACGAGAACTCGCAGTGCGTCGGACTGCCGGTGGACGGCGAGGATCGGCGCTATCTCTGCGTCATCATGCCGATGCGGGTCTGAGGGCGGCGGGCGGGCGCCGCTCGGCTCGGCGGGCGTTGGCGGGCGCCCGCGGAAGGCGTTTTTGCGCCTCGTGTACGCCCGTTCCCGCGGTCTCCCACGGCGCAGCGCCGGCGCCTCTCTAAGTATCTGTAAACAAACGGTTTATTGCTTGTTTTTCGGCCGCGTTCTTGATACGATGCGGCGGCGGCCGCGCGACGCCGCGCCGCCGTCGGCGCGGAGCTCCGGTTCGCGATCCCCGAGCAGTCGAGGAGGAGTCGGTATTTGGCCAAACAAGCCTTGAAGAGTGACTACACGGCCGACAGCATCAAGGTCCTCAAGGGCCTCGATGCGGTCCGCAAACGGCCGGGGATGTACATCGGCGACACCGACGACGGCTCGGGTCTCCACCACATGGTCTTCGAGCTGGTCGACAACGCCGTCGACGAAGCGCAGGCCGGCTTCGCCACCCGGGTCGACGTGACGATCCACGTCGACGGCTCGGTCACCGTCACGGACGACGGCCGGGGGATCCCGGTCGGCCACCACAAGGGCGAGGGGCGCTCCGCCGCGGAGGTCATCCTCACGGAGCTGCATTCGGGCGGCAAGTTCGACAACAACGCCTACAAGGTCTCCGGGGGCCTGCACGGCGTCGGCGTGTCGGTCGTCAACGCCTTGTCGAGCGAGCTGAGCGTCGAAATCTGGCGGGAGGGCCAGATCTGGAAGCAGGACTACCTGCGCGGCGTTCCGGTGGCGCCGATCGCGGCGACGGGGGCGGTCAAGAGCACCGGGACCAAGGTCCGCTTCGTTCCCGATCCGGAGGTGTTCGCGGCCACCGAGTTCCACTACGACACCCTGGCCCAGCGTCTCCGCGAGCTCGCCTTCCTCAACAAGGGGGTGCGCATCGCCCTGCTCGACGAGCGCACCGACGAGAGCGACGAGTTTCTCTTCAAGGGCGGCATCCAGAGCTTCGTAGCCCACCTCAATCGCCACAAGGCGACGCTCCACAAGCAGCCGATCCATCTCGGGGACGTCAGGGACGACGGCCGAGGGGAGGAGAGCGTCGAGATCTCCATGCAATGGAACGACGGCTATCAGGAGCAGATCTTCTGCTTCACGAACACGATCAAGAACCGCGACGGCGGCACCCACATGTCGGGCTTCCGCGCGGCGCTGACGCGAACGGTCAACGCCTACGCCAACAACTCCGGCCTGCTCAAGAAGCTCAAGACCAACCTGACGGGCGACGACATTCGCGAGGGGCTGGTCGCCATCGTCTCGGTCAAGATCAAGGATCCCAAGTTCTCCGGCCAGACCAAGGACAAGCTCGTCTCTTCCGAGGTCAAGGGCTGGGTGGAGCAGGTCGTCAACGAGCGGCTCGGCAACTACCTGGAAGAGAACCCGAAGGTCGCCAAGCGGGTGATCGAGAAGTGCGTCGAGGCGGCGCGCGCGCGGGAAGCGGCGCGCAAGGCGCGCGAGCTCACCCGGCGCAAGGGGGTGCTCGACTCCTCGAGCCTGCCCGGCAAGCTGGCGGACTGCTCGGAGCGCAACCCGGAGTTCGCCGAGCTCTTCCTCGTCGAGGGCGAGTCGGCCGGCGGCACGGCGAAACAGGGACGCGACCGCAAGTTCCAGGCGATCCTGCCCCTCAAGGGCAAGATCCTCAACGTCGAGAAGGCCCGCTTCGACAAGATGCTCTCCTCGGACGAGATCAAGACCCTGATCTCGGCCCTCGGGGCGGGCATCGGCAAGGACGATTTCGACGTCGCCAAGCTGCGCTACCACAAGCTCATCATCATGTGCGACGCCGACGTCGACGGCTCGCACATCCGCACGCTGATCCTGACGTTCTTCTTCCGCCAGATGGAGGAGGTCATCCGGCGCGGCCATCTCTTCATCGCCCAGCCGCCGCTCTACAAGGTCAGCGAAGGGCGCAAGGAGAGCTACCTCAAGGACGACCGGGAGTACCGGGATTTCCTGGTCGCGCGCATCGAGGACGCCTTCGAGCTCGAGCTGGTCGACAACGGCCGCTCGAAGCGCCTCAAGGGTCCGCGGCTGGCCGCGTTCGTCGGCAAGGTGATCGACTTCCGCTCGAACCTCGACCAGCTGGCGGCGCGCGGCCTGCCCACCGATGCGCTGCGCGCCGCGCTCCTGAACGGCCTGACGAGCGAGCGCGCGCTCGCCGACCGCAAGCAGGTCCGCAAGGTGGCCGAGATCATCGAGGCGTCCGGCTTTCACAGCGTCACGGTCGACGAGGATTCCCATGGGCGCCTGCGGATCCGCTTCGTCAGCCGGCGGGACGGCGTCGAGCGCCGCGTGGCGATCGACCACGATCTCCTGGCCAGCCCGCAGTTCCGGAGCCTCGGCCGTAACAAGGCCGGGCTCGAGGCCCTGGCGACCCCCGGCTACCGGCTGCATCAGGGCGACGAGGTGACGGAGGAGCTGGGGCAGGAAGAGGCCTTCGAGCAGCTCTGGGAGGGGGCCAAGAAGCGCCTCTCCATCCAGCGCTACAAGGGTCTCGGCGAGATGAACGCCGAGCAGCTCTGGGAGACGACGATGGACCCGGAGCGCCGCCGCCTCCTGCAGGTGCGCATCGAGGACGACATCTCGGCCGACGACATCTTCTCCACTCTGATGGGCGACCAGGTCGAGCCGCGCCGCGAGTTCATCGAGAAAAACGCCCTCAACGTGACCAACCTCGACGTCTGACGGCGAGCGGCGGAGCCGCTCCGCCGCCGGCCCGAAGCAACGACCTGCGAGCAAGAAGCCCATGAGCGAACACGATCGAGTCCTCCCCTTCGAGACGCCGGCCACGGTCGACATCGAAGACGAGATGAAGCGCAGCTACATCGACTACGCCATGAGCGTGATCGTCGGCCGCGCCCTGCCCGACGTCCGCGACGGCCTCAAGCCGGTGCACCGGCGCGTCCTCTACGGCATGTGGGAGAGCGGCAATACCTCGCGCAAGCCCTACAAGAAGTCGGCCCGCATCGTCGGCGACGTGATGGGCAAGTACCACCCGCACGGCGACGCGGCGATCTACGACACGGTCGTGCGCATGGCCCAGGACTTCTCGCTGCGCTATCCCCTGGTCGACGGGCAGGGGAACTTCGGGTCGATCGACGGCGACAGCGCGGCGGCCATGCGCTACACCGAGGTCCGGCTGACGCGGCTGGCCGAGGAGATGCTCAAGGAGGACATCGACAAGGAGACCGTCGACTGGGTCCTCAACTACGACGGCTCGCTGCAGGAGCCGACGGTCCTGCCGTCGCGGGTGCCCAACCTGCTGATCAACGGCGCCGGCGGCATCGCCGTCGGGATGGCGACCAACATCCCGCCGCACAACCTCGGCGAGATCATCGACGCCCTCGACGTCCTGATCGACAAGCCCGACGCCAAGGCCGAGGAGCTGATGAGACTGGTGCCGGGACCGGATTTTCCGACCGCCGGGTTCATCCACGGCCTGGCGGGCATCCGCAGCGCCTACACGACCGGCCGGGGCGCCATCCAGATGCGCGCCCGGGCGAACATCGAGACCCAGCGCCGCGGCGACAAGCAGTCGATCGTCGTCACCGAGCTGCCGTACCAGGTCAACAAGGCGCGGCTTCTCGAGCGCATCGCCAGTCTCGTGCACGAGAAGAAGATCGAGGGGATCTCGGACCTGCGCGACGAGTCGGACCGCGACGGCATCCGCATGGTGATCGAGGTCCAACGGGGCGCGCTGCCCGAGATCGTGCTCAACCAGCTCTACAAGCTCACGGCGATGCAGTCGACCTTCGGCATCATCCTGCTGGCCATCGTCGACAACCGCCCGCAGGTGCTGACGCTGCGCCAGATGCTCGTGCACTTCCTCAACCACCGCAAGACGGTCGTGGTCCGGCGCACCCGCTACGACCTGGGCAAGGCCGAGGAGCGGGCCCACCTCCTGGAGGGCATCCTCAAGGCCCTCGACCAGCTGGACGAGGTCATTGCCACGATCCGCGCCAGCCAGACCCCGGCGGAGGCTCGCGAGAACCTCATGGCCGGCTTCAGCTTCACGGAGCCCCAGGCGCAGGCGATCCTCGAGATGCGCCTCCAGAAACTGACCGGGCTCGAGCGCGACAAGGTCGTCGCCGAGTACGAGGAGCTCGTCGCGCTGATCGAGCGGCTGCGGGCGATCCTCGCCTCCGACGCGCTGGTGCTCGGGGAGATCCGCCGCGAGCTCGCCGAGGTGCGAGAGGCCTACCCGAGCCCCCGGCGCACGGAGATCATCCCGGAGACGAACGAGATCACGATCGAGGACATGATCGCCGACGAGGACATGGTCATCACCGTCACCAAGGCGGGCTACGTCAAGCGCTCGCCCCTTTCCCTCTACCGCGCGCAGAACCGGGGCGGCAAGGGACGGACGGGAATGGTGACCAAGGAAGGCGACTTCGTGGAGCATCTCCACGTGGCGACGGCGCACAGCTACGTCCTGGTCTTCATGGCCTCCGGCCGGGTCTACTGGATGAAGGCCCACGAGATTCCCCAGATGGGCCCGGCCTCGCGCGGCAAGGCGATCGTCAACCTGCTCAACCTGGAGAGCGACGATCGCCTCGCGACCACCGTGGCGGTCCGCGAGTTCACCCCGGACCAGTACCTGATCTTCGCCACCGAGAAGGGGACCATCAAGAAGACCCGGCTGTCCGCCTACTCCAACCCCCGGGCCGGGGGGATCATCGCGATCAACATCGACGATGACGATCGCCTGCTGGACGTCCGGGTCACCGGCGGCGAGAACGACATCATGCTCTCGACCGCGAAAGGCTTCTCGATCCGCTTTCCCGAGGCCGACGCGAGACCGATGGGGCGCGCCACGCGCGGCGTGCGCGGAATCAAGCTGCGCAAGGGCGACCGGGTCGTCTCGATGGAGAGCCTGACGGGCGAGGGCGAGATCCTGTCGATCGCCGAGAACGGGATCGGCAAGCGCACGAGGGTGAACGAATACCGCCGCCAGAGCAGGGGCGGCGTGGGCATCATCAACCTGAAGATCTCGCCGAAGACGGGACAGGTGCTCGCGGCCAAGCAGGTCACGCCCGAAGAAGGGATGATGCTGATCACCCACGGGGGCAAGATCATCCGCATCAACGTCGACGGCGTCCGGGTCTCGGGCCGGGCCACGCAGGGCGTCAAGCTCATGGAGCTCGACGCCGGCGACCGCCTCGTCTCCGTCGCCAAGCTCGGCGAGAGAGCCGCCGACGAGCTCGACGAAGTCGAGGACGCGGTGGCCCCGGATCCTCAGACGACGCTCGAATAGCCGGCGCGCGGAGCTCGTCGAGCGGTGGAACGGCCGGCCCCGCGCTCCCGGTTCTACGCTCTCGCCTGGCTCTTCTATCTGCTGCTGGCGCTGGCCGGCGTCGTCTGGGTCGGCTGGCGCGGCGACCTCGGCTGGGCGCTCTTCGCCGACCCCGCGAGCTGGTGGCGCGACCTGGCCGCCGGCCTCGCGGCGGGCGGCGTCCTCATCGCGCTGTGGGCCCTGGCCGTGCGCCGGCTGGCGGCGGCGCGCGCCGTCGAGGGGCACGTCGCCGGACTGCTGGGCGAGGTGCACCGCGACGAGATCTTCGCCCTGGCCGTGATCTCGAGCGTCGCCGAGGAGATCTTCTTCCGCGGCGGAGTGCAGGGCCAGTGGGGCTGGCCGTGGGCGACGGCGCTCTTTGCGGTGCTGCACAGCGGACCCGGGCGGTCCTTCCGGCTGTGGACGCTCTTTGCCCTCGTCGCCGGACTGGTCTTCGCGGGACTGACCGAGTGGAGCGGCAACCTCCTCGCCGCGATCGTGGCCCACGGCGCGGTCAACGGGGTCAACCTCCGCCGGCTGGCGCGCCGGCGGGCGGGGCCGAAAGAAGGGAGCTAGCCCGGCGCCGAGGGCCCGTCGGCGACCCCTGCTAGACTGCCGCTCCCGGTTTCGCGGAGGCGACGAGAACGATGGCTAACGAAAGCTCAGACGTGATGGCGCGCATCGAGCGCGAGAAGACGACCTATCTCGAGGAGCTCAAGGACTACCTGCGCATTCCCTCGATCTCGACGGATCCGGCGTACGGGAGCGAGGTGCTGCGCTGTGCCGGATTCGCGCTCGAGCGCATGCGCGAGGCGGGCCTGACGGCGCAGCTCCTGGAGACCGCGGGCTATCCCCTCGTCTATGGCGAGTGGCTGGGCGCGCCGGGGCAGCCCACCCTGCTCTTCTACGGCCACTACGACGTGCAGCCGGTCGACCCGGTCGAGCTGTGGCGTCACGATCCCTTCGAGCCGACCGAGGAGGGCGACGAGCTCGTGGCGCGGGGCGCCACCGACGACAAGGGACAGTCGTTCGCCCAGCTCAAGGGGGTCGCGGCGACGCTGGCCGAGCGCGGCGCGCTCCCCGTCAACGTCAAGTTCATCCTCGAGGGCGAGGAAGAAAGCGGCGGCGAGTCGATCGACGCCTTCGTGCGCGCCGACGCCGGCGCGCGGCTCTCCTGTGACGCGGTCGTGGTCTCGGACAGCTCGATGTTCGCCCCCGGCCAGCCGTCGCTGCTCTACGGCCTCAAGGGGCTGCAGTACGTGGAGATCCACGTCACCGGTCCGAATCGCGACCTGCACTCGGGGACTTTCGGCGGCGCGGTCGCCAATCCGGCCAACGCCCTCGCCCACATCATCTCCCGGCTGCGCGACGCCGAGTCGGGGCGGATCCTCGTCCCCGGTTTCTACGACGACGTGCTGCCGCTCGCCGACTGGGAGCGCGAGGACTGGGCGCGACTGCCGCACGACGACGCGGCCTACATGAAGGAGCTCGGCGTGACCGAGCTGTCCGGCGAGGCCGGATACTCCACTCTCGAGCGCGCCTGGGCGCGGCCGACGTGCGACGTCAACGGCATCTGGGGGGGATACCAGGGGCACGGCGCCAAGACGGTGCTGCCGGCGACGGCGGGAGCCAAGGTCTCGATGCGGCTGGTGCCGCACCAGAAGCCGGCGGACGTCGCGCGCCGCTTTCGCGAGTACGTCGCCTCCGTCGCGCCCGCCGGCGTGAGCGTCGAGGTCAAGAGCGTGCACGGGGCGCCGCCGGTGCTGGTCGAGATCGACGGCGAGCTGGCCGCGGCCGCGATGGCCGCCCAGGAGGACGTCTGGGGCAAAGCGCCGGTCAAGGTCCGTGAAGGGGGGTCGATCCCGGTGGTCGGGACCTTCTCGCAGGTGCTCGGCGTGCCCATTCTCCTCGTCGGCTTCGGGCTGCCCGACGATCGCCTGCACTCGCCGAACGAGAAGTTCAACATCAGCCACTTCTACAACGGCATCCGGACCGTCGTGCGCCTGCTCGAGCGCGCGGCGCGGGGGTGAGCAGCGAGCGCGAGCTCAAGATCGCCGTCGGCGACCCGGCGGCGCTGCGCCGGCGCCTCCAAGGGCTGGGCGCCCGGCTCCTCCACGCCGAGGGCTTCGAGGACAACCTGGTCTGGGACCGCGGCGGCGAGCTGCGGGCCGCGGGATGCCTGCTGCGGCTGCGCGAAGACGGGCGCGGCGCGCGGCTGACGTTCAAGGGTCCGGCGAGCTTCGAGGACGGCGTCAAGGTCCGGGCCGAGCACGAGACGGCGATCGGCGACCCGGCGAGCGCGGCGGCCATTCTCCGCGCGCTCGGCTACGAGCAGGTGCGCCGCTACCAGAAGTACCGGGAGGAGTGGCGACTCGCCGAGGTGACCGTCGCCCTCGACCGCACGCCGATCGGGGATTTCGCCGAGTTCGAGGGCGGCGGTGCGGCGGCGGTGGCGGCGCGGTGCGGCTGCCCACCGTCCACCGCCCTCGCGGCCGACTACCTCGCGCTCTACGAGGCCTTCCGGCAGCGCCACCCGGACGCCCCGGAGGACATGGTCTTCGCGCGCCGCGAGGGGGGCGATGGCTGAGCCGCGGCTGCGCGCGCTCGTCCTGGCCGCCGGTCGCGGCGAACGCCTGCGCCCCCTGACGGACGTCCTTCCCAAGCCCTTGCTGCCCATCCTCGGCGGGCCGGTGATCGAGCAGACCCTGGCCGCCCTGGCCGCCGTCGGCTGCGAGGCGGCGGCCATCAACCTCCACCACCTCGGGGACGCGATCGAGGAGCGCCTCGGCGGCGCCTTCCACGGCATGCGGCTGACCTACTCGCGAGAGCCGCGGCTGCTGGGCACGCTGGGCGCGCTGGGCCCGCTCGCGGCGTTCGCGGCGGTGGCCGATCTCCTGCTGGTGATCAACGGCGACAGCCTCTGCCGCTGGCCGCTGGCGCGGCTGCTGCGGCGCCACGCCGCGACCGGCGCCGCCGCAACGCTGCTCCTGACGACGAGAGCGAGCCCCAGGCAGTTCGGCGGCGGGGTCATCGTCCGGCCCGACGGCTCGATCGTGTCGCTGCGCGGCGGCACCCGCGGCAAGGAGGAGCGGCGGCGGGTGTTCGCCGGGGCGCACGTCCTGGCGCCGGCGCTGCTCGGGCGGGCGGCGAAAGCGCTCGGGGACGGGCCGGCGGACTTCGTGGAGGATCTCTACATGCCGCTGCTGCGCGCCGGCGAGGCGCTGCAGAGCGTGGAGACGCGGCGCCACTGGCACGATCTGGGCACGCCCGAGCGCTACCTTGCCGGGGCCCACGACTGGGGCCTGGGGCGTTGGCCGCGGCGCCTGTGGCGCCGCAACTGGCTCGCTCCGGGGACCGAGGTGAGCGCGCGCGCGCTGGTCCGTGGGTCCGTGATCGAGCGCGGCGCGACGATCGAGGCGGGGTGCAGGATCGAGCGCTCGCTGATCCTGGGCGGGGCCCACGTCGGCGCGGCGAGCCGGATCCGGCGGGCCATCGTGGGGCCCGACGTCGTGGTGCCCGAGGGCTCGACGATCAAGCGGCGCATGGTGACGGCGGCGCGCGCCGACCTCGTCCCGCCGGCGAGGGACTCGAGCGTCGGCGGGCTGGTCTACACGCGGCTCGGCGGGTCGAGATGACCCGCTACGAGCTGCTCGTCTTCGACTGGGACGGCACCCTCGTCGATTCGATCGGCTCCATCGTCGGCTGCACGCAGGAGGCGCTGGCCGCCGCCCGGGTGGCGGTCGCCCCGGCGGCGGCGATCCGCCGGACGATCGGCCTCGGTATCCGCGAGATGATCGATGAGCTCGTCCCGGGCTGCGACCAGGAGCTCTTCGAGCGCATCTGCAAGGCCTACCGGGAGCGCTGGTTCTCGCGGTTCGGCGGCCGGCATGCGCCGTTTCCCGGCGTGGCGGCGCTGCTCGCGGGGCTCGCCGCCGAGGGCTATCTCCTCGCGGTGGCGACCGCCAAGGGCCGGCGCGGTCTCGAGCTCGAGCTCGAGAGCACGGGCCTCGGGGCCTCGATCCATGCCAGCCGCACGGTCGACGAGGCCCCCGCCAAACCGCATCCCGGAATGCTCGAGGGCCTCATGGCGGAGCTGGGCACGAGCCCGCCGCGGACGCTGATGATCGGCGACACCGCGCACGATCTGATGATGGCCGCCAACGCCGGCACGGGGGCGCTCGGCGTGCTGAGCGGCTCGCACACCCGCGCGGAGCTCGAGCGGGTCCCCCACCTGGCGATCCTCGACGGGGTGCGAGGTCTCTCCGCGTGGCTCGCGAGCTCCCCGCCGCGTGCCGAGAAGCGACGTCCCCCGGCCGGCTGACCCGGCTGGACGGGAAGACGTCCACGCCACGGCGAGCACCGTGGGGTGCGTGTCTCCTTGTAGTCTGTTGGCCGGCAGGGGGGAGAAGGGCCGCGGCCTGCTAGACTGCCGGCGGGCGGGCCGGCCGGCCGCGCCCCGGATTTCTCGAGCCGTGTTTCTCGAGGTTGGCGCCATGTGCAGGAACATCAAGACCCTCTTCAACTTCGATCCGCCCGCGAGCGAAGCCGAGATCCGAGCTTCGGCCCTCCAGTTCGTACGCAAGCTCAGCGGCTTCAACCAGCCTTCGAAGGCGAACGAGGCAGCATTCGACCGCGCGGTCGACGGCGTCGCCGCGGTCGCCCGGGAGCTCCTCGGCTCCCTGGTCACCGCCGCGCAGCCGCGGGACCGCGCGGTGGAGGCGGCCAAGGCGCGGGACCGCGCCGCGCGGCGTTTCGGCGCCGCGGCGGGCGCTTGATGCGCCCCGCGGCCATTTCGCCCGGGCCGGCTGCTACACTGCGCCTGCGTTTGGGCCTGACGCCTCGCGGCCGCGTCCCGAAGAAGGTCGACGGGCTCGAGGGTCGGTGCCATTGAAGGCGGCCCGTTCAAGAGAAAGGAACATGCCATCGCTGCGAAAGTTTTTGTAGGAAACCTCAGCTTCGAGACCCTCCCCACCGATCTCGAGGCCCTGTTCTCGTCGGCCGGCGACATCGTGGAAGTGTTTCTGCCGGCCGATCGTGCCACCGGCAGGCCGCGGGGGTTCGCCTTCGTGGAGTTCGCCGACGACGAAGGCGCGGCACGGGCGATCGAGGAGTTCGACGGCCACGAGCTCGCTGGCCGCAACCTCCGGGTCAACGCCGCCGAAGCGCGGCCGCCGCGGCCGAGCTTCGACAACGGCCCGCCGCCACGGGGCCGCGACCAGGGCAGACCCTCGCGACCCAAGGGCAGCCGCCGCAACGCCCGGCGCAAGAAGCGCAGCCTCTAGGCGGCGCGTGCGCTCGCGCGCTGGCGCGCCGTCGAGGAGCTTTCGTGCAGCTGATCCGCGTCGCCAGCGTCGCCCTCAACCAGACGCCGCTCGATTGGGACGGCAACCGCGACCGCATCGCGGCGGCGCTCGCCGCCGCGCGGCGGGCCGGTGCCACGATCGTGTGCCTGCCCGAGCTGGCCGTGAGCGGCTATGGCTGCGAGGACGCCTTCCTGTCGCCCGGCGTCCACCGCACGGCGCGCGAGGTGCTGGTCGAGCTGCTGGCCGAGACTCACGGCCTCGTCGCCTGTCTCGGCCTGCCGATCTTCCACCGCAAGGCCCTCTACAACACCGTCTGTCTGGCCGTCGACGGCCGGCCGATCGGCTTCGTCGGCAAGCAGTACCTGGCCGGCGACGGGGTGCACTACGAGCCGCGCTGGTTCCGGCCCTGGCCGGCCGGCGCGCGCGAGGTGACGGAGGTCGGCGGGCGCGAGGTGCCCATCGGCGACCTCCTCTTCGACTGCGGCGGGGTGGTGATCGGCTTCGAGATCTGCGAAGACGCCTGGGTGGCGCAACGCCCGGGCGCCGAGCTGGCTCTCGCGGGGGCGGACGTGATCCTGAACCCGAGCGCCAGCCACTTCGCGTTCGGCAAGCAGGCCATTCGCCGGCGCTACGTCGCCGAGGGCTCTCGCGCCTTCGGGGTGACCTACGTCTACAGCGACCCGCTCGGCAACGAGGCGGGGCGGATGATCTACGACGGCGGCACGCTCATCGCCCACAACGGCGAGATCGTGGCGGCCGGTCGCCGCTTCTCTTTTGCCGACTGGACGCTCGCCACCGCGGTGGTCGACGTCGAGGAGAGCCGGATGCGCCAGGCCCGCCCCGCCAGCCGGCGGACGCTGCCGACCGTCGCGCCGGTGCGAGCCCCCTTCGCGTTCCCGCCCCTGCGGCCCGAGGCAGGCGCGGCGGCGGCGGCGGACTGGGAGGAGGGCTCCAGCCTCAAGGAGGAGGAGTTCCGGCGGGCCGTCGCCCTCGGTCTCTTCGACTACCTGCGCAAGAGCCGCGCGCGGGGCTTCGTCGTGTCCATGTCGGGAGGGGCCGATTCGGCGGCCGTCGCCTGTCTCGTGGGTCAGATGGCCGAGCTGGCGGTCGCCGAGCTCGGCCTCGAGGGCGCCCTGGAGCGGCTGCGGCACGTTCCCGAGCTGGCGGGCGTCGGCTCGCAGCGCGAGCTCGTCGAGCAGCTCCTGACCTGCGTCTACCAATCGACGGCCAACAGCTCGGAAACGACGCGCGCGGCCGCCGGGGCGGTCGCGCAAGCCCTGGGTGCGACGTTCCTTGAGCTCGACGTCGAGCCGATCGTCGGTGCCTACCGGCGGCTCGTCGGCGACGCCGTGGGCCGCGAGCCGAGCTGGGAGACGGACGACGTCGCCCTCCAGAACATCCAGGCGCGCGGCCGCGGACCCGGCGTCTGGATGCTCGCCAACCTCCGCTCCGCGCTCCTGCTGGCCACCTCGAACCGCTCCGAGGCGGCGGTGGGCTACGCCACGATGGACGGCGACACCTGCGGCGGACTGTCGCCGATCGCCGGCATCGACAAGGCCTTTCTCCGCCATTGGCTGCGCTGGCACGAGGCCGCGGTGCCGGCGCTGGCCGCCGTCAACGCCCAGCAGCCGACGGCCGAGCTGCGACCGCCGGGCGCCGGCCAGACCGACGAGCGCGACCTCATGCCCTACCCCCTGCTCGACGCCATCGAGGGCGCGGCGATCCGCGACAAGCACACGCCGCTCGAGACGTTCCTCGAGATGCGGGCGCAGTTTCCGGAGGTCGAGCCGCGCCAGCTCGGGCGCTGGGTGGAGCGTTTCTTCGACCTGTGGTGCCGCAATCAGTGGAAGCGCGAGCGCTACGCACCGTCGTTCCATCTCGACGACAAGAACCTCGATCCCAAGACCTCGTGCCGGTTTCCCATTCTCTCGGGCGGCTTCGCCCGTGAGCTCGGGCAGCTGCGCGCCCACGTCGACGAGCTCGCCTCCTGAGCAACGGCGTTCGCCGGGCCCGCCCGCTCAGGACGGGTCCTCCGGGCCGGGGTCGCCCGCGGTGTCGATGCGCTTCAGCGCGGCGAGCTCGGACTCGAGCTCGGCGACCTCGGCCGCGAGGTCGCGGGCCCGCCGCGCGAGGGCCGCGAGGCGCCCCTCGAGGTCGGCCCGCGCCTCGTCCCGGTTCTCCACCTCCAAGCGCAGGCGGCTTTCGGCCTCGGCGACCAGGCGCAGGACGGCGTCGAGCCGCGCCAGCCGCTCGTTCTTGACCACGAGCTCGGCCGCGAGGCGGCCGGCGCGGCGGCGCGCCTCGCCGGCGGCGAGGAGCCGGCGCGCCGCGGAGGCCTCGGCCGAGCTCGGGAAGCGGGAGATCAGCAGGCGCAGATGGCGATCGCCGCGCCCCACGCCGAGGTCCGGGCGGTCCTCCTCGGCGTCGGCGAGCGCGGCGTGGGCGAGCGCCAGCCGCAGGAGGATCGCGGCGTCGCGGCGGTTGGTCGCCGGTCGCCGCCCGAGAGCGCTCTCGTAGGCGTCGATCGCGGCGCCGTAGTCGCCGGCCGCAAAGTGCCGGTCGCCGCGCCGGCCGGCGCAGCCGGCCACCGCGAGGCAGGCCACGGCGAGCAGCGCGACGGCCGTCCTCACCCCACCCTCCCGCTCGCGGCGCGGGCGGCGGCCGGCCGGCTGGCGGCGCCGAGCTCGACTCCGAAGACGCTCCCTGCCGGCAGGTTCTCGCGCACCCAGATGCGGCCGCCATGGGCGGTGACGATCTCGCGACTGATGGCCAGCCCGAGGCCGAAGCCGCGCGCCGGGGGGCCGGCGCCGCGGTGGAACTTCTCGAAGATCGTCTCGCGCAGCTCCGGCGGCACGCCGGGGCCCTCGTCGCTGACCGTGATGAGGGCGCGCTGGACGTGGCCCGTAGCGCTCCACGGCGGCCGCGCCGCGGGCTCCGCCGGCGCCTCGAGAGCGACCCTGACGCGGCTGCCGGCGGGCGCGAACTTGAGCGCGTTGGCGAGGAGGTTCGCGAGCACCTGCAGCAGCCGATCGCGGTCGCAGCGCGCCAGGACGTCGCGGCCGGGCAGCGCCAGCTCGAGGGCGATGCCGCGCTCGCGAGCCGTCGCGGAGAACTCGTCGACCGCGGTCTCGAGCAGGGCGCCGAGCTCGTGGGGGGCGAACGCGTACTCCATGGCGCCGGCCTCGAGGCGCGACAGGTCGAGGATCCTGCCGATCATCGCCGACAGCCGCAGTGCCCCGTCGCGGTTGAGCTCGAGCATCCGCCGCTGCTCCCCGGTGAGCGGGCCGGCGAGGCCGTCGAGCACCAGCTGATTGGTCTCGCGCATGGCGACGAGCGGCGTGTTGAGCTCGTGCGAGACGTGGGACAGGAAGTCCCGCTTGAGGCCCTCGAGCTCGCTCAGGCGCCGCACCATGTGGTTGAAGCTCGCCGCGACGGCGGCGAGCTCGTCGCCGCCGGACTCGTCGAGCCGCAGGGCGAAACGGCCGGCCGCGACGTCGCGGGTGCCGGCGGTGAGCCGGCGCAGCGGCCGGTGGAGCGAGCGGATGGTCCACCCCAAGAGCGGCAGGGCGACGAGGAGGGCGGCGGCGACCACGAGCCAGGCGACCCGCTTGGTGGCGGAGACCGTACGCCGCGCCGCGCGCTTGGTGCTCGCCAGGTGGCGCTCGCTGGCGGCGGACAGGGCGCCGAGGCGGGCGTCGAGGAGGCGGATCGCCGCGAGGTGGGGGCCGAGAGCGGTGGCGGCCGGCGGCCGCGCCGTCTCGTCTCGCAGCAGCGGCGGCAGGCGCCGGTACTGGCGCCAGGCGACCTGCAGGCCGGCGACCGCGTCGCGCTCGCCGGCGGACAGCTCGAGCGCCGCCAGCGCCCGCAGCCTCGTGGCGGCCTCGTCGCGCACCCGCTCCAGGGTCTCGAGGTAATCGGCGCCGGAGACGTCGACCTTGCGCGAGAACTCGTCGAGCTCCTCGAAGAGGCGCCCGAGAGCGAGATTGGCGGCGCCCACCTGGAAGGTCGTGGTGGGCAGACTGCGGGAGATCTCGGCCAGGCGCTGGACCCACCAGAGGTGGAGCGCGAGGACGAGCAGGAGCAGGGCGATCAGCGCCGCGGTGAGGGTGACGATCCTGGTCGCGACCCGCATCTACTTGCGGCCCGCCGCGCGACCGTAGGCGCGCAGCTTGTTGCGGACAGTCTTCACGTCGACGCCAAGCCGCCGCGCCGCCTCGGACTTGTTGTCGCCGCACTGGGCGAGGGTCTCGAGGACGACGATGCGCTCGGCCTCGGAGGCGGTGACGTCCGGCGGCAGGACGATCCCCCGGCGCCGGGCGACGGAGCCGTCGCGCAGAAACGGCGGCAGATGGACGCTTTCGATCCAGCCCTCGCGCGCCAGGATCATCGCCCGCTCCATGACGTTGCGAAGCTCGCGGACGTTGCCGGGCCAGTGGTACTCGCCCATCAGATCGAGAGCTTCGGCGCTGACGCCGGCGACGTCCACGCGATGCTTGTCGTTGAAGCTCGAGATGAAGTGCTGGGCCAGCAGCGCGAGGTCCTCGAGCCGCGCGCGAAGCGGCGGCAGCTCGACGGTGAACACGTTGAGCCGGTAGAAGAGGTCGGCGCGCAGCAGCCCCTCTTCGACGGCGGCCAGTGGGTCGCGGTGGGTCGCCGCCAGGACCCTCACGTCGACCGCGATCTCGCGCCGCCCGCCGAGCCGGCGCACGAGGCCGTCCTCGAGAACGCGGAGAAAGCGCGGCTGCAGCGCGACGGGCATCTCGGCGATCTCGTCGAGGAAGAGGATGCCGCCGTCCGCCATCTCGAAGCAGCCCGGCCGCGCGGTGGTGGCGCCGGTGAAGGCGCCGGCCTGATGGCCGAAGAGCTCGCTCTCGACCAGCCCCTCCGGCAGGGCCGCGGTGTTGATCGCCACGAGCGGCGCGGCGGAGCGCGAGCTCAGGCGATGGATCGCCTGGGCGGCGACCTCCTTGCCGGTGCCGCTCTCGCCCGTGAGGATCACCGAGGCCTCGCTGGCCGCCACGATCCGGACGAGCTTCTGCACCTCCCGCATCGCGCGGCTCGTGCCGATGAGGCCGCCCACGCCGGGGCTGCCGCGCAGGCGGCGCTCGAGCCGGGTCGTCTCGCGCTGGCGCTCCAACCGGCGCTCGGCGGCCGTCAGCAGCGAGCGCAGCTTGCCGTAGTCGAGCGGCTTGGTGAGGAAGTCGAGCGCGCCCCGCTTCATGGCTTCGACGGCCGCGTCGATGCTGCCGAAGGCGGTGATCAGGATCACGGGGCGTCCCGGAGCGGGACCGCGCAAGAGGTCGAGCAGCTCGAGGCCGCTCGCGTCGGGCAGCACGACGTCGGAGATCACGAGGTCGGGCCGCGCCCGGTCGAGCACCGCCCGGGCGGCGGCGCCGTCGGCGGCCAGCTCGACGCCGTAGCCCCAGTCGCGAAGCCTGAGCGCGAGAACCTCGCGCACGGCGGCCTCGTCGTCGACGACGAGGATCGTGCTGCCGTCGGGGGTGGCCATCGTCCCAGTGTGCCGGAAAGGGGGGTCTTGTTTCTGTGACCCCCTTGGCATCGACCGCCGGGGACCCGGCGCGCCGCTCCCTAGCCGGCCGGCAGCAGGCGATCGGCCTTGGCCGCCCAGATGAAGTCGGCGTCGGCGAGGCCGTCGATCTTGTGGGTGTAGATGGTCAGGTGGACCCGCCCCCAGGCGAGGCGGATCTCGGGGTGGTGGCCGACCTCCTCCGCCAGCGCGCCCACCCGGTTGGTGAACGCGAGCGCCGCGCGGAAGTCGGCGAAGCGGTAGGTCTTCTCGAGCTGATGATCGTCGACGAGCTGCCAGCCGTTGCCGAGCTCTTCGTGCCAGCGCCGCAGCTCGGCGCCGGCCAGGGGCGCCACCCCGCCGCGGCACGGGTTGCACTCGCGGGCAGCCAGGTCGCTCATCGTGTCTTCCGTCCGTCCGCCGCGCTCTTGTCGGCCAGCCGGGCGACGAGGGCGCCCAGAGCCTCCTGGGTCTCCTCGCTGAACCAGAGCCCGACCACGTCTTCCTCCGAGCTGCGGTCGAGGGAGATCATGCGCACGAGGTCCGCGCGCAGGATCGCGCGCGTGGCGAGCATCGCCCGGCGCGGCAGCGCGAGCAACCCCCGCAGGTAGTCGAGCGCCCGCTCGACCACCGCGCCGGGCGGCGCCAGCTCGTCGACCAGGCCCAGCCGCAGCGCCTCTGGTGCCGGGACGAGGACCCCGCCGACGGCCAGCCTCTCGGCCTGGCGATGGCCGACGAGGAGGCGCAGCGGTCCGTAGATCGCCTCCGAGAGCGAGAGCCCCACGCGCACCTCGTTGAGGCCGATCCGGAAGTCGCCCTCGGCCATCACGCGGTAGTCGCAGTAGAGCGTCAGGACGGCGCCCCCGGCCGGGCCGTGGCCGGTGACGGCGGCGGCGACCGGCACGGGAGAGGCGGCGAGCGCTCGCAGGAGGCCGAAGAACTCGCGCCACAGACCGGCGATTCCCGGCCGGTCGAGGCGCATGAGGGCGGGTACGTCGAGGCCGGCCGAGAAGAGCCCCTCGCGCCCGGAGAGGACGAGGGCCTCGAAACCCGCGGCTGGGGCCGCCTCGACCGCCGAGCGCAGCGCCGCCAGCAGCTCCGTGTCGAGGGCGTTGGCCGGCGGCCGCTCGAGTCGCAGCTCGAGGATGGATTCATGTTCGATGCGCGCGAGCATCTCGAGCGGTGTCAACCGGTGACGTGAAACGCGGGAAAAGAAGAGCCGCCCTCGCGGGCGGCTCGGACGTTGCTGGCTCCCCGGGAGGGATTTGAACCCCCGACCAATCGGTTAACAGCCGACCGCTCTACCACTGAGCTACCGAGGATCGAGCGCGCGGCACCCGCCGCGAGCTGGGACGGTAATCCTAGGTTCGCCGCCCATGAGTGTCAACCGCCGGCCGAGCTCCCGGGCGCCGATCAGATCGCGGTGTCGAGGAAGGGTTTGAGCTGCGAAGCACGGCTCGGGTGGCGCAGCTTGCGCAGCGCCTTCGACTCGATCTGCCGGATGCGCTCCCGGGTCACGTTGAACGACCGGCCGACCTCCTCGAGCGTGTGCTCCGAGCCCTCGCCGACGCCGAAGCGCATCCTCAGGACCGCCTCCTCGCGCGGGGTGAGCGACTTGAGGACCCGGACGGTCTGCTCCCGCAGGTTGTTGCCGATCACCGACTCGACGGGCGAATCCGCGTTCTTGTCCTCGATGAAGTCGCCGAGGTGCGAATCCTCCTCCTCGCCGATCGGGGTCTCGAGCGAGATCGGCTCCTGGGCGATCTTCATGATCTTGCGGACCTTCGACGCCGAAAGATCCATGCGCTCGCCGATCTCCTCGGCCGTGGGCTCGCGCCCGAGCTCCTGGACGAGCGAGCGGCTCGTGCGGGTGAGCTTGTTGATCGTCTCGATCATGTGGACCGGGATGCGGATCGTCCGCGCCTGATCGGCGATGGCGCGGGTGATGGCCTGGCGGATCCACCAGGTGGCGTAGGTCGAGAACTTGTAGCCGCGGCGGTACTCGAACTTCTCGACCGCCTTCATCAGGCCGATGTTGCCCTCCTGGATGAGGTCGAGGAACTGCAGGCCGCGGTTGGTGTACTTCTTGGCGATCGACACGACGAGGCGCAGGTTGGCGACGATCAGCTCCTGCTTGGCGCGCTCGCACAGCGCCTCGCCGCGGCGGATCTTGGCGATCGTGCCGCCGATCTCCTCGTGCGAGGTGCCGTAGCGCTCCTCGATCTCGCGAACCTGCTTGCGGTACTTGTTGATGCGCCGGCGGTGGAGGGTCTGCAGCTCCTTGTTGGCTTCCTTCCTGAGGGCCAGCTTGGCGCGCTCGATGTCGCGGTCGAGGCGCTTGTACTGACGGTCGAGCTCTTTCAGGAAGCCGATCAGCCGGTCGCGGGCCTGGACCGAGAGATCGATCGTGCGGATGTCCTTGGCGATCTTGGCCACGAGCCGATCCACCTCGCGCTCGATCTCGGCCCACTTGTCGCCCCCCTCCTTGTAGCGGCCCTGCCGCTTGCGCAGCTTCTGGATCTTCGCGTCGTTGTCGCGGATCCGGCCGAAGATCTTGAGGTGCCCCTTGATCCGGTCGCTGGCGCGCGAGTCGAGATCGTCGCGCTGAGCGTCGTCGAGCAGCGAGACGTTCGACTGCAGGCTCTCGTTGAGGCGCAGGAGCTCCTTCAAGACCATGGGGTTCTCGCACAGGGCCTCGTAGATCAGCCACTCCCCCTGCTCGATGCGCTGGGCGATCTCGACCTCGCCCTCGCGGTCGAGGAGAGGCACGGTGCCCATCTCGCGCAGGTACATGCGCACGGGGTCGTTGGTCTTCTCCTGGTCGCTGATCGCGAACTCGGGGGTCTCGTCGACCTTGTCGAACGACAGCGTGATGGTCTCGGAGTCGTCCCGGTTCTGGTAGCGCTCCGGGCGGTCGATGACCTCGATTCCGAGCTCGCCGAACCGGATGTAGATCTGATCGACCTCCTCGATCGCCGCGGTGATCTCGTCGGGCAGCAGGTCGTAGATCTCGTCATAGAGCAGGTAGCCCTTGCCGCGGCCCAGCTCGACGAGCTGGCGGACGGAGGGGATGCGCTCTTCTACGGGGGTGACGGCAGTGACAACCACGTTCTTGGAGCTCCTTCTGTGCTTGCTGAAGAGAACGCGGTCGCTAGTGGCGTGGATGGAGGGCGCGGCTGAGAGTTGCCTTTTCTTGCAGCAGGGAGCGAATCCTGTCGGTCTCCCCCCGCCGCTCGGCTTCGGCGATTTCCGCCGTCAATTCCCGCGCTCGTTGACGCTGCCAACGACGACGCAACAAGGCCAAGGCGGCGGATACAGCTCCGCCTTCCTGGCCAGCCGGTAATGATAGCTCACGCTGCACCAGGCGCGCAACCGTCGCGGAGTGCGGCCCGACCCGCGCGGCGAGCGCGCGGGGGTTGGGGCGCTCGCCCCGTGCCGCCAGCTCGCTCCAGGCCTCGTAGATCGCGCGGCAGGCGCCGTCGAAGAAGGCGGCGGGTGGCGGCAGCTCGGCGGCTGCGGGCTGCGCCCCGCCCACGAGGAGGAGGTGCAGGACGTTCTCCTCCTCGCTCTGCACGACGCCGTCGCGAGCCACGCCCTCGCCGGCCGCCGCCGTCGTCTCTTCCGCCGGCCCCAGCCCGCGCCACAGCAGCTCGACCGGCACCCCCAGCCGGTCTGCGGCCTGGCGGGCGTAGCCGTAGCGCAGCACGCCGTCGCGGATCGGCGCCAGCAGCTCGGCGATGCCGCGGGCGGCGGCGGCCCGCCGGCGCGGCTCGCGGGCCACCGCCGGCGGCGCCAGCCGCTCGAACTCGAGCACGACGGCATCGGGGGCCTGCTCGATCGCGGCCACGAGGGCGGCGGCGCCCTGCTCGCGCCGTAGCGAGTCGGGGTCGTGGCCGGCCCCGAAGCGCGGCCGCTTGACGCTCAGGTTCTCGGCCAGGAGCAGGGGCAGGGCGCGCTGCGCCGCCCGCTCGCCGGCCTCGTCGCCGTCGTAGCCGACGTAGACCTCCTCGGCGTAGCGGGAGAGCAGCCGCGCCTGCTGCGGCGTCAGGGCGGTGCCCATGCTGGCGACGACCCAGTCGATTCCCGCGGCGACGGCGCCGAGCAGGTCGAAGTAGCCCTCGACCAGGAGAGCGCGGCCGCCGTCGCGCAGCGCCCGCTTGCTCTGGTCCATGCCGTAGAGCAGGGAGCCCTTGTGGAAGCGGTCGGTCTCGGCCGTGTTGATGTACTTGGCCGGGTCGTCGTCCAGGGCGCGGCCGCCGAAGCCGAGAAGCCGGCCGGAGAGGCTGTGGATGGGGAACATCAGCCGCTCGCGGAACCGGTCGTAGTGCTTGCCGGACTTCGGCGAGCGGGCGACGAGGCCGGCCGCCTCGAGGTCGCGCAGGGGGACGTCGTGCCGGAGCGCCGCGAGCAGGCTCTCCCAACCCGGCGGCGCGTAGCCAAGGCCGAAGCGGTCGACGAGCTCGGGCGCAAAGCCGCGCTCGGCGAGATAGCGGCGCGGTCCGGGTGTTGCGGCGAGCGCCGCGCGGAAGAAGGCCTGCGCGGCCTCGAGGGCGCGGTCGACGTCCGGCTCGTCGCGGCCGCCGCGCGGCGCCTGGCGGGTCGGCACGTCGATGCCGTAGCGCCGGGCCAGCGACTCGACCGCGGCCGGGAAGTCGTCCCCCGAGAGCCGCATGTGGAGGTCGATCGCGTCCCCTCCCTGGCCGCATCCGAAGCAGTAGTAGAGCCCCTGGACGGGCTCGACGCTGAAGGACGGCGTCTTCTCCTTGTGCAGCGGGCAGGAGCCCTTGTAGCGCGAGCCCGCTTTCTTGAGCCGGGTGTGGTCGGAGGCGATGTCGACGATCGACACCGCGTCGCGCACCGCCTGGACGAACTGCGGTGTCAGGTTGACGTTGCCGAGGGCCATGGTGGGACCGGCCAGCCTATCAAGGCGGCCGCGAGCGCCGGCTCGCTAGCGGGACCCGGCGGCGGCCGCGGCGAGCAGGTCTCCGGCCCGGCGGGCGAGCTGTGCGTCGTCGCTCTCGGCGGCGACCCGTTCGAGCAGGGCCAGGCCGGCGCCGCGCTCGCCCGCCCCGAGGAGGTCGACGGCGCGGTTGAACGCGTCGGCCCACCGGTTGCGCTCGACGACCTCGCGCAGCCGCTCGGTCTGCTCGACGAGCTCGGCGTAGAGGGTCGGGTCCGGGGCCCGCGCGACCAGCTCCTCGAGCCCGGCAAGCAGCTGCGGATAGCTCTCGGGCGTCCGGTGGGCGCGGCGCAGGTGCTGGAGCTCGGCGTTGAAGAGAGCGTTCTCGGCGTCCGCCAGGGTTTCGGCCGTCGGCCGCACGGCGGGGCGGAGGAGCCAGTCGTAGGCCTGCCGGGCCTCAGCCACGAGGCCGGCCTGGGCGACGAGCGCGAGATGGGTCGAGAGGATGACGGCGTTGCGCGGCTGCAGCCGGACGGCGCGCGCCGAGGCCGCCACACCGGGGCTCGGGTCCTCGTCCCAGAAATGGGTCGCGCCGAAGCCGGAGAGGGCCGGCGCGAAGTCGGGGGCGAGCGCGGTGGCGCGCGCGAAGCTGGCCCGGGCCGCGGCGAGGAGCGCCCGCTGCGCCTCGTCGGGCGCGCCGGTGCGGGTCAGCCCCGCCTGCACCGCCTGCAGCAGGGCGAGGCCGTGGAGATCGAGCTGGAGGACGTCGTCCGGTCGGGAGACGAGAGCCTCGGCGAGCCACGCCGCGGCCTGCAGGAAGTCGCCGCGCCGCAGATCGAGCTCGGCGAAGCCGCGCAGGGCCGTCGCGTTGTCGGGCTCGAGGGCGAGGGCGGCGGCGAAACTCGCCGCGGCCGCCGCCTCCCCGCCGACGCCGCCGGCCAGGTGCACGAGGCCCAGGCGCGCGGCCGCCTCGGCCTCGGCGAGCGGCACGGGAACCCCCGTCGGCGCGGCGGCGAGGTCCTCGCCGGGCAGCACGAGGATCGCGAACGCGCCGCGGTCCACGTAGTGCTCGAGGTCGCGCTTCAGGCCGACGGTCGTCGTTCCGAACGCTGCCCGGTAGGCCTCGTCGGCGCTCTCGCCGTCCCGCAGGCGCCCGAGGAACGCGGCGACCTCGACGTGCAGGTCGTGCTGGCCGACGAGCAGGTAGTGCACGAACGCCCACGACTGGGCGTAGAAGACCCCCCGCCGCCGCTCCTCGGTGTAGTCCCGGGAGTCGCGGTTCGTGGCGAAGAGATCGCCGAGGGCGATGAGCCGGTTGCGGCCCAGGAAGTCGACGTGACGCGCCAGCGGATGGCCGATCTCGAGCCCCTCGGGCCCCCGGCGCAGCGTCGAGTAGAACTCCGCCAGCCCCTCGTTGAGCCACAGCGGCACGGCGGGAGTCGAGTTCTCGACGACGAAGTGCACGTACTCGTGGTACGCCACCTCGGTGCCGCCGGGCGACGAAGCGTCGACGGCGATGACGTTGGCCTGGCGGGTCGTCGCGAACCACCCCACGTTGCGCTCCCCGAGGCTGAAGTCGGCAAACCCGTCGCTCGAGCCAAAGAGATACACCTGGGTCGGCAACGGGCTCGCCACGGCCCCGTCGCCGAGCGTGCGGGCGACGAAGCTGCGGAACGTCTCGAGCTGGCGGGCGTAGCGCAGCGTCGTCTCGTCGCCGGCGTTGCTGTAGAACGTGAACGACGGCGTGTCGAGCCGGCTCCACCCCGCGAGCTCGCCGGCCGCGACGCCCGGCGCCGCCAGCGCCAGCGCCAGAACGCCGGCGCGGGCGAGGCGGCGGTGAAAGCTGCGGTCGGTGGCGGTCGGCACGGGACCTAAGTTCTATCAGAAGGACTCCCGATTCCGGCCAGCCGGGGGAGTACGGAGGGGCGAAGGGTCGGCAGGTCACGGTGTGGCTAGCCGTCGAGCTCGACCGTCGATCCATCGCATGCCGTAGAGGTGCGCGCCCCGCGGCCCGTTCGCTGCCGTAGATCAGATGTCCGCCAAGGAGTAACGAATCCCGCCCGCGGGCGCCCATCTGTTGCGAAGACGGCCCCTCTTGGCCCCCGCCCGCTCCGTCGCCCCATCGCGGCCCGCGGGCGGGGGTCGTTTTCGCGCCGCGGCGGCCCGCGTCGCGGTGGCCCCGGTCAGGGCTTGAGGGTCACCACCGTGGCGCCGTCGCCGCCCTCGCCGTCGCCGCCGGGGCGGTGGGCGGCGACCGCGCGGTGGGTGGCGAGGTGGCGGCGGACGGCGCTCCTGAGGCGGCCGCTGCCGTGGCCGTGGACGACGCGGACCTCGTCGCTGCCGGCGAGGATGGCGCGGTCGAGGTAGCGGTCGAGCTCGGCGAGCGCCTCCTCGACGCGGCGGCCGAGGAGCTCGAGCTCGGGGGCGAGCTCGGGGGCCGGCGGGCGGCGGGGCGCGGCGCGCGGGCTCGCGCTGCCCCTCGCCGCCTCGGCGTCTGCGTCGTCCGCCAGCGCGACGAGGTCCGCCGCGGGGCAGCGCATGCGCTTGCCGCCCACGGTCACCTCGGCCCGCCCGCGGGCGAGCTTGGCGAGCCGTCCCTCCCAGCCCTGGGCGCGGTGCCGGACCCGGGCGCCGGGGGCCAGGGGGCCGGCGACCACGTCGTCGCGGGCACTGGCGGTCAGCTCCTCCGGCGGCGCGCTCAGCAGCCGCTCGGCGGCGGCGGCGGCGATGCCGCGGCGCTTGCCGCTCGCCAGCTCCTCGCGCATTCGCGCTTCGGCGTCGCGCAGCTGGCCGCGCACCCGGCGCTCGAACTCGGCGAGCTCGCGGGCCAGGCGCCGCGCCACCTTGCGGCGCTCGGTCTCGAGCTCGTCGCGCTCCGCCTCGGCGGCGGCCCGCGCCGCCGCGAGGTCGTGGCGCTCGCCGGCCGCCGCGTCGAGCTGCGCGGCGAGCTCGCGGCGGGTGCGCTCGACGTCCGCGAGCAGCCGCTGGAGCTGTCGCCGCTCGGGATCGAGCTGCTCGGTGGCGCGGGCGAGCCAGGCGGCCGGCAGGCCCAGGCGGCGGGCCAGCGCCAGCGCCTCGCTGGCGCCCGGCGCGCCGGGCACGAGGCGGAAGGTCGGGCGGCCGGTCGCGCCGTCGAACTCCATCGCGGCACAGCCGGCGCCGTCGGTCTCGAGCGCCGTGGCGGCGAGGCGGGTGAGGTGGGTGGTCACGAGGGCGAGGGCGCGACGGCGGCCGAGCTCCTCGAGCAGAGCGGTGGCCAAGGCCGCGCCCTCGTCGGGATCGGTGCCGGAGCCGAGCTCGTCGAGCAGCACCAGCGAGTCCTCCCCTGCCGCCTCCCAGGCCTCGCGCAGGCGCAGCAGGCGGGCGCTGAACGTCGAGCGCTCGCTCAGCAGGTCCTGCTCGTCGCCGACGGTGGCGACGAGGCGGCGCAGGAGCGGCAGCCGGGTGCCGGCGGCGGCGGGCACCGGCAGGCCGCACTGCGCCGCGAGGGTAAGCAGGCCGGCCGTCTTGAGCGCCACCGTCTTGCCGCCGGCGTTGGGACCGGTGATCACCAGCATCCGCTGCTCGCGGTCGAGCTCGAGGTCGAGCGCCACGATCGCCTCGCGATGGCCCGCGGTGCCGAGCGCCCGCAGCCGCAGATCGGCGAGCGCCGGATCGAGCAGCGGGTGGCGCGCCGCGCAGAGCCGTAGCTCGCCCGCCGCGGCGACGCCGGCCAGGCGGGCGCCGGCGAGCTCGGCGAAGCGGCAGGCGGCCTGCAGCAGGTCGACCTCGGCGACGAGCGCGGCCGCCTCGCGGACCGCCGGCGCGGCCTGCCGCAGGCCGGCGACGAGCTCGGCCAGCAGGCGCGCGCGCTCGGCCTCCTCGTCGTCGATCGCGGCGCGCAGGCGGTTGTTGGCCGGGACGGCGTCGAGGGGCTCGAAGTAGAGGCTGCGGCCGCTGCCCGAGCGGCCGTGGACGAGGCCGTCGAGCTGCCCGCGAGCGCCGCTTTTCACCAGCAGGACGAGGCGCCCGTCGTGCAGCGGGATGGTCTCCTCGCTCAAGTGCTCGGCGTAGCGGGACACCGACTGCTGGAGATCCTGGTAGAGGCCGTCCCGCACCTCGCGCACCTCGTGCCGCAAGCGGGCGAGCGCGGGCGACGCGTCGTCGCGCACCCGGCCGCGGGCGTCGAGCACCCGCGCCACGCGGTCGAGCCACGGCCGGGAGTCGGGAAGCGCGTCGAAGAGCGCGGCGAGCCGCGGCGTGGCCGTGCCGCGGGTCTCCCCGACCCGGCGGGCGGCCCGGCCGGCGGCGCGCAGCAGGTCCGCGGCCTGCAGGACGTCGGCCCCGTCGAGCAGCGCCCGCGGCTCGGCGAGGCGCTCGAGCAGAGGCGCGACGGCGCTTTCGAGAGCGCCGACGAGGACGCCGTCGACGAGCGCCACGCGGGTCTCGGCGAAGAGCTCGCGCCGCGCCCCGAGCTCGGCCTCCGAGGCGGCGGGCGCGAGCGCCAGGATCCGGGCCCGGCCGACGTCGGTCGCAGCCAGCTCGGCGAAGAGGCGCAGCAGTGCCGGCAGCTCGAGGGCCGCGAGGGTGGCCGGCGAGGCGTCGAACATCGAAGGGTCCCTTCCCGCCCCGTGCCGCGCGTCGAGGGCGCGCGGCCCGGGGCGCGCCTACTCTAGCTCGGCGTGACGCTGCCGCGGCGCTTGTCGACGCGTGTCAAGACTCGATAGAAACGTCCCCTTCCCCGTCGTCGACGCGGCGGTGCCGGCGCGTCGAGAGTGATAGCCTGAAACGAGCATGGGACGGAGGGCTCGAGCGCTCGCGCTCTGCGCGGCGATCTGCGGGGCCGCACTCCTGGGTCAGGAAGGGGTCGCCGCCGCCGGCGCCGGCACGCCGGTGCCCGACGGCGGTGAGTTCGTCATCGCGTCGCTCGACTACAGCACGGGCCGCGGTGCCGCCGTCGACGAGGACGGCAACTACCTGGTGCTCTGGTACCAGTTCTTCGGCGGCTATTCGGGGCGTGGCTACTCGGCCGCGGGGACGCCGGACTCCGGGTTCAACGTCGAGCCCTACGGGCCGAACGCCACCTTCGATCCGATGGACGTCGCCAACCTCGGAGGCGACGACTTCGCGATCGTCTGGGAGGACGCGTTCGAAGGGCTGCGCGGCCGCCGCTATCGGCGCGACGGCACGCCGCTGGCCCCCTTCTTCGAGATCGCCGGCTCCCAAGGCGGCACCCTCGCCCACGTCGAGCCGGCGGTGGCGCGCTGGCGGCCGTCGTCCGGGCTCCTCGCCGTCTGGGCCAGCACCGACCCCGCCGGCGGCGGCGACGACGACGGCTTCGGCATCCTGCTGCGGGCGCTCGACCCGGGGGGCTCGGGGGGGCCGCCCTTTGCCGTCAACACCTACACGACGGGCAACCAGGGTGCGCCGGAGATCGAATCCGCCCCCGACGGCAGCGTGCTCGTCGTCTGGGAGAGCGCCGGCTCGCCGGGCGACGACGGCTCCGGCCGCAGCGTCCAGGGGCGGTGGTTTCCCGCCGTCGGCCCGCCGGGGCCGCAGTTCCAGGTCAACACCCACACCCCGGCCGACCAGCGCCGGCCGGCCGTCGCCATGGCGCCGGACGGCAGCGCCCTCGTCGCGTGGGACGGCCCGTCGGCCGGCGACGACACCGACAAGAGCATCCAGGGCCGGCTGGTGGACGCCCAGGGTAGCCCCGTGGGCAGCGACTTCCAGATCAACACCACGATCCTCGGCCTCCAGTTCGAGCCCGCCGTGGCGCCGCGGCGCGGCGGCGGCTTCCACGTCGCGTGGCGCGACTCGACGGGCGTCTTCGTCCAGGCGGTCGCCGCCGACGGATCGTTGCTGGGCAGCGAGGTGATGGTGAACACCTCGGAGAACGAAAGCTACGGCCCGCCGGCGTTGGCCGGCGGCGCGCTGGGCCGTTTCCTCGTCGCCTGGACGGACGACATCGGCCCCTTCCGCGGCCAGCGGTTCCGCGAGGGAGTGTTCGCGGACGGCTTCGAGTCCGGCGACACGGCGGCGTGGTCCACGACCGTCCCCTGACGGCGACCGCCGCGCGGTCGTGGTGCGAGGCCGCGGGGTGGCGGGCCGGGATCAGCCCCTCGGCGTCACGTCCTTGATCGGCGGCTTGCCCTCGCCCGGCGGCTCGACCTTCTTTTGCAGCGAGCCGAGCACCAGGGTGCCGATCGCCAGGAGGATCTCGTCGATGAAGGGCAGGAAGTCGGGGAACACGAGGTCGAAGAGGAAGAGCCCCGCCGCCAGCATGAAGAGCTGGGGGAACTTGAGACGCGCGAGGTAGCCCTGGATGAAGGAGCTCGGCGGGGCCGTCATCGTGGGCTCATGATAGTCGAGGGCGCGAGGATTCGCAGCCGCTGCCCGGCGAGGCGGATCTCCGTGCCGAGGCGGTTGGCGATCGGGTCGCCGTCGATCTGGAGGGCGACGTCGGGATCGAGGATCACCACCTCGACGGCCTTGAGCACGGAGACGTCGTCGCGCTCGAGGTGCCGCCCGGCCAGCACGTCGCGGACGAAGGCGAGCGTCGCGCGGCGGCCGGCGCCGCGGAAGAGGACGACGTCGAGCAGCCCGTCGTCGGGCCGGGCGCCGGGGGCGAGCCGCGCGTCGCCGCCGTAGAACGCCAGGTTGCAGGCCGCGGCGAACGTGGCGCCGACCGAGTGGCCGTCGACCAGGAGCTCGAACTCGGCGTCGTCGTGACGCCACCAGGCGCCGAGGCCGGCGAGGACGACCGCGGCGCGCCCGAGCCAACGCTTGGCCAGCGGCGAGACGGCGCGCAGGGCCCGGGCGTCGAGCCCGAGGGAGGCTTGCATGAGGAAGATCTCGTCGCCGCAGCGGCCGACGTCGATCGCCAGCGCCGGCAGGCCCTTGAGCGCCCTGGCCGCGGCCAGCGGCTCGGCCGGCAGCCCGAGCGCCCGGGCGACGACGTTGGCGGTGCCCCCCGGCAGCACCCCCAGCACCGTGTCGCTGCCGAGCAGGCCGGCCGCGGCCTCGCGCAGCGTGCCGTCGCCGCCGAGCGCGAAGACGATGGGCGCGCCCGCGGCGCTGGCCTCGCGGGCCAGCGCCGTCGCGTCGCCGCGCCCCCGGGTGGCGTGGGCCTCGATCGGCGGCCCGTCGGTCGCGAGCTCGCGCACGAGGTCGGCGACCAGGCGCTCCTTCGGCCAGCGCCCCGCCCTGGGGTTGTAGACGAGGATCGCCGGCGGCCCGGGCGACGGCATGGGCGCCCGGGCGGCTAGAAGAGCCGGCCGCTCATCCCCGGGGGCGGCTTGACGCCCAGGTGCTCGTAGGCGCGGTGGGTGGCGACGCGGCCGCGCGGCGTGCGCTGCAGGAAGCCCTCCTGGATGAGGTAGGGCTCGTAGAGATCCTCGAGCGTGCCGCGGTCCTCGCCCACCGCCGCCGCCAGGGCCTGGATTCCCGCCGGCCCGCCCTGATAGTGCTCGATCAGGGTGCTCAGGATCTTGCGGTCGACCTCGTCGAAGCCGAACTGGTCGACCTCGAGCAGCGCCAGCGCCTGGCGGGCGCTCTCGAGGTCGATGCGATCGCCGGCGTGGACCTGGGCGTAGTCGCGAACCCGCCGCAGCAGCCGGTTGGCGACGCGCGGCGTGCCGCGGCTGCGCCGCGCCAGCTCGAGCGCCCCGGCCTCGTCGATCGCGACCCCGAGCAGGCGGGCCGACCGCCTGACGATGGTCGCCAGATGGACCGGCTCGTAGAAGTCGAGGCGGTGAACGATGCCGAAGCGCGAGCGCAAGGGCGCGGTGATCAAGCCGGCCCGGGTCGTGGCGCCGACCAGGGTGAAGCGCGGCAGGTCGATCTTCATCGTCCGCGCCGCCGGCCCCTGGCCGAGGACGAGATCGAGGTGGAAGTCCTCGAGCGCCGGATAGAGGATCTCCTCGACGGTCGCGCCCAGCCGGTGGATCTCGTCGATGAACTGCACCTGGCCGGCCTCGAGGTTGGTGAGGATCGCCGCCAGATCCCCCGCCCGCTCGAGCACCGGCCCCGAGGTGGCGCCGATCTTGGCCCCCATCTCGCGGGCGATGATGTGCGCGAGAGTCGTCTTGCCGAGCCCCGGCGGACCGAAGAGAAGCACGTGGTCGAGCGCCTCGCCGCGCTCCCGGGCGGCCTGGATGAAGAGCCGCATCTTCTCCACCACCTTTACCTGGCCGATGTACTCGTCGAGCGTCTTCGGCCGCAAGGACACCTCGAACCCGAGGTCCTCGTCGCTGGGAGCCCCTGAGAGCAGCTGCCGCTCGATGGTCACGGGGAGCATTGTAGCCGCGATGGCCGGCAGCGCCGCGTCTCCCCGCGACCCTCCCCGGACGGCCGGCACCGCGCGCCGGCGCTCGGGGCCGCAGCCGGCCGCGCGGCGCGGCGTCTCGCGCTTCAGGTGCGGGACAGCCGCTTCAGGGCCTGGCGCAAGCGGTCGTGGAAGGCCGCCTCGGGGCTCGCTTCGCGGGTCTCGGCTACGGCGCGGCGGGCTGCGTTCTCGCGGTAGCCGAGGTGGACGAGGGCGGCGACGAGGTCTTCGTCGTCGGTGGCGGTGGGCGGGCGGTCGGGGAGCTCGGCGGCGAGGGCCTGGACGCGGTCGCGCAGCTCGAGGACCATGCGCTCGGCCGTCTTCTTGCCGATTCCGGGGATCGCGGAGAGGCGCGCGATGTCGCCGCGCGAGAGGGCGGCCACGAGCTCGTCCGGGGCCATGCCCGAGAGGATGACGCGGGCGAGCTTGGGGCCGATGCCGCTGACCGCGATGAGCTTTTCGAAGAGCTCCTTCTCGCGCCGCGTCCAGAAGCCGTAGAGCTCGATGGCGTCCTCGCGAACGTTGGTGTGCACCCAGAGCTCGATCTCGTCCTCGGCGGAGCGCTCGATCTCGAAGAAGGTCGACATCGGCACCTGCAGGCGGTAGCCGACGCCGCCGACGTCGAGGACGAGCGCCGTAGGGGTCGAGCGCAGCAGGCGGCCCCTCAAGTAGCCGATCATGGCGGCGCGGCCGCGCGCCCTAGGAGACGCTTTCCGGGGTCTGCCCGAAGGTCTCGAAGACTCGCGGGTCGTAGGTGACGCCGAGCTCCTCGCGGCGCCGGGCGAGCAGCGAGCGCAGCAGCTCGGCGAAGCGCTCGCTCTCCAGCCGCTCGCGGACGGAGTCCTCCTGCTCGAGGTACGCGGCGCGGTCGAAGCGCGTGCGGGCCGTCACCTCGAACATGACGACCTCGTCGTCGTGGGTCAAAGGCTCGCTGATCGCGCCCTCGTCGAGGGTCAGGGCCAGCCGCGCCACGTCCGCCGCCCGGCCGAGGGTGCCGACGCTGCCGCCGGCGCCGAACGGGCCGGCGTCCTCGGGCGTCGCGCCGAGCTCGTCGGCGACCTCGGCGAAGGTCTTCCCGGCGCCGAGGGTCGCGTGGGCCGCGGCCATGCGCTCGCGGGCGATCTCGAGCTGGCGGGCGGCGCGATACGCGGCCGTGACCTCGGCGCGCACCTCGTCGAGCTCGGGCAGGCGCGGCGGCTGGATCTCGCGCAGCGCCAGGACGGCCCAGCCGCGCGCGACCTGGAGCGCCTCGGATACTGCGCCCGGCTCGAGCTCGAAGGCGCGGGAGGTGAACTCGGTGGCGCGCCCGATGCCCGGGACGTTGTCGTCGCGGCCGAAGGCCTCGGTCGTCGTCCTCGTGACCGCGCTCTCGCCGTCCGCCAGGGCCGCGAGCGCGGCGCCGTCGGGGCTCGAGCCGCGCAGCCGGTCGGCGAGCTCGGCGGCCTTGGCGGCGGCGTCCGCCGCCGTCCGCCGGCTGGTCAGGAGGGCGCGGATCCCGTCCTCCACCTCGGCCAGCGGCTGCAGGCCGCCGGGACGCCGCGCCTGGACCTGGATCAGGTGGACGCCGAAGCTCGACTCGACGGGGCCGACGAGGTCGCCGAGCTCGGCACCGAAGGCGGCGTCCTCGAAGGGCTTGACCATCGCCCCGCGGGCGAAGAACCCGAGATCGCCGCCCCGGGCCTTGCTGCCAGGGTCGTCGGACAGCTCTGCCGCCAGGGCCGCGAAGTCCTCGCCCGCTTCGACGCGCGCCTTGACGGCCTCGAGCTCGGCGCTCGCCTGCGCCACGGTGCGCTCGGGCCCCGTGCGCAGGAGAATGTGGCGGGCCTTGACCTGCTCCTCGCTCGTGTAGTCGGCCGCGTGCTCCTCGTAGTAGGCGCGAACCTCGTCGGCGGTCAGCGCGACGGCGTCACGGAAGGCGTCGGGATCGACCAGCAGATAGTCGACGACCCGGCGCTCGGGCAGCTTGAAGCTCTCCCGCTTCTCGGCGAAGAACGCCTCGAGAGCGTCCTCGTCGACCGCGACCTCGGCGGCGAAGCGGCTCGCCGGCAGCTTCAGGAGGCGGACGGTCGCCGTCTCGGCCTCTTCCCGGTAGGCGGCCTCGACCTCTTGCGGCGCGACGAACGCCGTCAGGACGAGGGAGCTCTGGAGCTTCTCGGTCAGCAGCGCCTCGCGCTGCGAGGCCTCGAAGTCGGCGGGCGTGAGCCCGTTGCGGCGCAGCAGCTCGGTGTAGGCCGCCTGGCCCATGAAGGCGCCGTCCTTCTGCAGCTCCGGCATGGCGACGATGTTGCGCTGCAGCTCCTCGTCGGTCACCGCGAGGCCCATGCGGTCGGCTTCCGAGAGGAGGATCCGCTGATCGATCAGGCCGTTGAGCACCTGGAGAGGCAGGCCGATCTGGTTGGCCAGCTCGCGGGAGAACTGATCCCCGTAGGCCTGCCGGTACTGGTCCTCGACGCGGCGGTAGCGGCCTTCGAAGTCCCGGTAGGAGACCTCCATGCCGCCGACGGTGGCGGCGACCGCACTGCCCCCGCGCGCGCCGCTGAGCATGTTGACGTCGCCGAAGTCGAAGAAGGCGAAGAGCACGAACACGGCGATGACCAACCAGAGAACCCAGCTGAGGTACTTCAGGTTGTCGCGGAACACTTTGAGCATGGCGGGCTCCCGGGGACTCGTGGCGGCGGGCGCCGACTCTAGCAGGGCTCGCCGCGCGGCGGCAAGCAGTGCAACTGCCGATGAAACAAGGCCTTGTGCTATATTGCCGACCCTTGAGAAAAGGGGTTGAGAGTGTCTCGTCGCTCTCGTGAACGCTGGCAGAGAGACTGGTACAAGATCGACGTGGACGCCGTCCGCGGGGTGTTCCTCGTCCTTCTCATGCTCGCCGTCGGCTACCTCGCCTACGTGAGCTGGGGCAAGGTCGAGGAGCGCTACGCCCGGGGCAAGTACCAGCGCGTCATGCTCGAGGCCCGCAGCCTGCAGCGGTCGCTGCGCGGCACGCAGGGGCTGAGCGACTTCGCGGACGAGTACAACACCGCGCGGGAGAGCCTGCAGACGGCGGAAGGCTTCGGCGCCGAAGGGCGCTGGGAGCCGGCCTTGCGCAGCGCCGAGCGCGGGCGCTCGCTGCTGGCCTCGGTCCTCGCCCATCTACAGCGCGCCGAGACGAGCGGCCAGGCGCAGTTCATCTCGGTGTCGAGCGGAGTGGAGTTCCGCCGCGGCGAGCGCGGCGACTGGCAGCGCGCCTTCAGCCGTGGAGTGCTGTACGCCGGCGACTACGTCAAGACCGAGAGCGGCGGCTCGGCCGAGATCATGGGGATCGACGGCACCGTCTACACCGTGCGGTCGGAGACGGTCATCCTGATCGGGCGGACCACCGGGCTGGAAGGCAAGAGCACCCAGCGCAGCATCTCCCTGACCCACGGCTGGGTGAGCCTGAGCACCGCGCGCACCACGAGCACGGTGGCGACGCCCGAGGCCAAGGCGGAGGTCAACGAAGGCTCGAGTGCCCTCGTGGCCTACGACGGCACCCGCCGGGTCGGGCGTTTCGCGACCTACAGCGGAACCATGGATGTCGCCTCCAGCACCGGCCAGCGCCGCAACCTGCGGCAGCTCGAGCAGGTCGTGCAGACGGGCCGGGCCCTTTCCGAGAAGCGCCGCCTGCCGGCGGCGCCCCTGCCGGTCGACCCGGGAGAGAACCTGGAGCTCAGCATGGACGATCACGACCGCGTGGTCCTGAGCTGGCAGCCGGTGCCGGGGGCCAAGCGCTACGCCCTGCAGGTCGGTCGCAACCGCCTCTTCGTGCGCAACATCATCGACGTCGAAGACCGCTCTTCGACGCGCGCGACGCTCGGCCTGCGGGGCGACGGGCTGTTCCTGTGGCGGGTGGCAGCGATCAGCGACGGCGGGGTCATGGGACCCTGGAGCACGGCGCGGCGCTTCCGCGTCACTCGGCCGGCTGCCGAGGTCGAGGACGAGCCGATTCCCACGGCCGGCGACGAAGCGGCCGGCTGAGCGCGGCCGGGCGAGCACGATAGGGGTCCGAATGTTTTTCGCGAAGTTCTTTCGCCAGTTCTCCAATGACCTGGCAATCGACCTGGGAACGGCGAACACGCTCGTCTACGCCCGCAACAAGGGGATCGTCGTCCGCGAGCCCTCGGTGGTCGTCATCAACACCTTGACCAACCGCATCGAGGCGGTCGGCGGCGAGGCCAAGGAGATGCTCGGCCGTACGCCGGGGAACATCAAGTCGGTGCGGCCCATGAAAGACGGCGTCATCGCCGACTTCGAGGTCACCGAGCGGATGCTCGAGTACTTCATCAAGAAGGCCCACGGCCGGAAGATGTACGTTCATCCGCGGATCGTCATCGGGGTGCCGTCGGAGATCACCCAGGTCGAGAAGCGAGCCGTGCGCGACTCCGCCATGCGCGCCGGCGCCTCCGAGGTCTTCCTCGTCGAGCAGGCCATGATGGCGGCGATCGGCGCCGGCCTGCCGATCACCGAGCCGTCCGGCAACATGATCGTCGACATCGGCGGCGGGACGACGGACGTGGCGGTCATCTCGCTCGCCGGCACCGTGTACTCGCGGTCGGTGCGCATCGCCGGCAACGAGATGGACGACGGGATCATCCAGTACCTCAAGCGCAAGTACAGTCTCCTGATCGGCGAGCGCACGGCCGAGAGGGTCAAGATGGAGGTCGGTTCGGCCTTTCCGCTCAAGGAGGAGATCCAGGTCGAGATCAAGGGCCGCGACCTCATCGAGGGGGTGCCGAAGACCCTCCCGACGACGGACGAGGAGATCCGGGAGGCGTTGGCGGAGCCGGTGGCGACGATCGTGGAGGCCGTCAAGTCGGCCCTCGAGCGCACGCCGCCCGAGCTTTCGGCCGACATCATGGACAAGGGCATCGTGCTCTCGGGCGGCGGCGCCCTGCTGCGCGGTCTCGACCAGCGCCTCCGCAACGAGACGGGTCTGCCGGTGGTGATCGCCGAGGACCCCCTGTCGTCCGTCGTCCTGGGGACGGGCAAGGTCCTCGAAGACATCGCCCTGCTGCGCAAGGTCTCGATCCGGTAGGCGGGTGACCTCACCGCCGTGACCGAGAAACGGACCCGCCTCGTCGTCGTCGTCGTGGTGCTCGGGCAGCTGCTGCTCCTCGGGGCGCAGGTGCCGGCGGCCGACGGCGGCCAGACGCTTCTCGCCGGCGCCTGGATGCGCGGCATCGCCCCCCTGGCCGCTCTGGTCGACGGGGCGGCGGACGCGGTCTCGGGCCTCGCGGTCTACTGGACCACCCGGCGCCGGCTGCTGAGCGAGAACGACCGTCTGCGGCGCGAGAACGAGCGTCTGCGCCAGCTGGCGGTGCGCAACCTCGGCGTCACGGCGGACCTCGAGCGCCTCGCGGCCGCCGTCGACTACGGCCGGGCGAGCGGCAGGACGGTGCGTCTGGCCGACGTGGTCTACAGCGATCGCGTCTCGTGGCCGCGCACGATGCTGGTTCGGTTGGGCGCGGCCGGCGTCGGCCACAACGACCCGGTGATCACCGACGCCGGCCTGGTGGGCCGCGTGGTCGGGGTCAGCGGGCGCTACGCCCGGGTCCAGCTCATCATCGACCGGTCGGCGAGCGTCGGCGTGATGGTCGAGCGCACCCGCCGGCAGGGGGTCGTGCGCGGCAGCTCGGGCGGGCTCGCCCTGCAGTTCATCCCCTTGCAGGCCGACCTCGTGGTGGGCGATCGGGTCGTGACCGCCGGGATCGACGGCGTCTACCCGCGCGGCATCGCCGTCGGCACGGTCACCCGCGCCGAGGCCGGCAACGAGCTCTTCTACGAGGTGGAGCTCGCGCCGGCCGTCGACTTCGCCACCGTGGATCACGTCTACATCCTGGAGCCCGAGGAGCTGCCGGAAGCGCTGCGCGATCCGGCGGCGCCCACCCCGGACGCGGTGCGATGAAGCGCCTGCTCGAGTTCGCGGGGGCGCTGCTGGTGGCGGTCACGCTGCACTTGATCGGCACCCGTCTCGTCAGCGAGTGGCCGCTCATCCTCGACCTCATGCTGATCGTCGTCCTCTTCGCCGCCCTCGACGGCAACACCCTGAGCGGCCTCGCCGCCGGCCTGGCGGCCGGCTGGGCGACGGACGCGGTGGCGGGAACGCCCTTCGGCCTCTTCGGGGCGATTGATACGATGATCGGCTACGGTGCGGCCCTGGCCGCCCAGCGCGTCGTCATCGAGCGCGCGGCCGGGGCGGCGCTCTTCTTCGCCGCCGCCGCCCTCGTTCAGCAAGGTCTCTTCCTGGGATTGAGCCTCGTGCTTCTCGCCGCCCCCGAGACCTCTGCCTACCGCTGGCTGGCGGTCAAGGTCGCGGCGACGGGCGTCCTCGGCGCGATCCTGTTCCACCTCCGGCAGCGCCTGGCCAACAGGCTCGACCTGTGGCGCCACACGCGGCGCACGAAGATCCGGCTCGACAGATGAAGCGCGTTCGCGAAGAGAGAGAGAACCTGGTCTCGCGCATCCCGCGGCTGCAGGTGTTCTTTGCCGCGCTCATGATCATCATCGCGACCGGCTACTGGCGGGTCCAGGTCGTCGGCGGGGACTTCTACCGCGGGCTGGCCGAGAACAACCGGCTGCGGCGGGTTCCGATCAAGGCGCCGCGCGGGCTCATCTACGACCGGGACGATCGCCTGCTCGTCGACAACGTCCCCAGCTACAACCTGCTGCTCGACGGCAGCCGCAGCGCGAACGTCGAGCGGGCGCTCGCGTTCGCGGCGGCCGTCCTGGAGCGGGAGCCGTCCGAGCTGCGCTCCGCCGTCGAGCGGCACAGCGGGCGGTCTCGGTTCGAGCCCGTCCTGCTGGCCGAGAACCTCACCCTGGCGGACGTGTCGCAAGTCTCCGTGGCGCAGCTCGAGTACCCGGAGTTCGAGATCGACGTCGAGCACCTGCGGCTCTACCGGCACGGGCCGCTGACGGCCCACGCCCTCGGCTACCTGGGCGAGGCCACGGAAGAGGACCTCGCGCGCCGTCCCGGCGCCTATCAACCCGGGGATCTCGTGGGGCGCAAGGGAATGGAGCGGGTCTTCGACCTGCACCTGCGGGGCAGGGACGGCGAGCGCGAGCTGATCGTGGACTCGCGCGGCCGCACCCGCGAAGAGCACGGCCGCGAAGCCGCCGTGGCGGGCAAGAACCTGCACCTGACCCTCGACCTCGAGCTGCAGCAGGAAGCGGCGCGCTACCTGGGGGAGCGCGCCGGTGCGGCCGTCGCCCTCGACCCGCGCAGCGGTGAAGTGCTGATGCTCGTCTCGGCGCCCTCCTACAACCCCAACCTCTTCACGCGGCGACTCGACGACGAGCAGTGGCGGGAGCTGATCGATTCCCCCTACCACCCGCTGCAGAATCGCACGATCCAGAACGCCCACCCCCCGGGCTCGGTCTTCAAGATGGTCCTCGCCGTGGCCGGCCTGAGCGAGGGAACGGTGAGCCCCACGGACTCGGTGTTCTGCTCCGGATCGACGACCATCTACAACCGGCGCAACCGCTGCTGGCTGCGGCGCGGCCACGGCTGGGTCAACCTGCGCAAGGCCATCAAGGAGTCGTGCGACGTCTACTTCTACCACCTGGGACAGAAGCTCGGAATCAACCGGATCGCCCACTACGCGCGCCTGTTCGGGCTCGGCGGCCCGACCGGCTTCGACATCCCCGGGGAGAAGGCCGGGCTGATTCCGGACACCGAGTGGAGCCTCGCCAGGCGTGGCTCGCCCTGGTATCCCGGCGAGACGATCTCGGTGGCGATCGGCCAGGGCCCGATCCTCGTGACGCCCCTCCAGCTGGCCGGCATGACGGCGGCGCTGGCCAACGGCGGACGCCTCGTGCGGCCGCACCTGGCGCGCGGCGGCAGGTCGGCGCCGAGCGCCCCCATCGCCGTCGATCCGGACGCGATCGCGCTGGTGCGCGAGGCCATGTGGGCGGTGGTCAACGAAGAGCACGGCACGGGGTCCTCCGTGCGCCTGCCCTACGTGCAGATCGCCGGCAAGACCGGCACGGCCCAGGTCGTCGAGCAGCGCACCTGGACGCGCAACGAGGATCTGCCGGAGGAGCACCGCGACCACGCGTGGTTCGTGTCGTTCGCGCCGGTCGACGACCCCCGGCTGGTCGTCGTGGCGTTCGTCGAGCACGGCGGGCACGGCTCGGATGCCGCCGCACCTCTCGCCAAACGGATCTACGAGTCCTACTTCGGTGACCCTGACCCTCGCTGACGACCGCCCCCTGCTGCGCCACCTGGCCGACGTACGCTGGGTCCTGCTGGCGCTGGCGCTGCTGCTGGCGGCGATCGGCCTGGCCACCGTCCACAGCGCGAGCTCGGAGCTCGCGGTGGATTACCTGCCACGCCAGGCGGTGTGGGTGGCGCTCGGCCTGCTGGCCCTGTTCGCGGCGCTCGGCGTCGACTACCAGAGCCTGACCAAGTTCTCGCTGCCGCTCTACGTCGGCGGTCTCCTCGCCCTCGCCGCGGTGCTGTTTCTGGGGACCGAGCGCGGCGGCGCGAGGAGCTGGTTCGGCATCGGCAGCTTCGGGCTGCAGCCTTCCGAGTTCGCGAAGCTGACGACGGCGCTGCTGCTCGCCCGCTACCTGGCGGCGACCAACCGGCGCTACCTCCGGCTGCACGAGATCGCCGGCGCCTGCGGCCTGGTCGCCGTACCGATGGCCCTGATCGTCCTCCAGAAAGATCTCGGCAGCGCCGCGATGTTCCTCCCCATGCTGGCCGGAATGCTGTTCGTGGCCGGCGTCCGCTGGCAGGTGATCGTGGCGGCCGCCCTGCTGGCGCTGGTCGCCGGCGGGGTCCTGTGGAACTTCGTGATGCTCGACTACCAGAAGGGCCGCGTGATGACCTTTCTGGATCCGGGCCGAGACCCGCTGGGCGCCGGCTATCAGCTGCGCCAGAGCAAGATCGCGGTCGGCTCGGGCCAGATCGTAGGGCGCGGCTACATGCAGGGCACCCAGAGCCAGCTGCGCTTCCTTCCCGCCCGCCACACCGACTTCGTCTTCGCCGTTCTGGCCGAGGAGTGGGGCTTCCTCGGCGTCGCCTCGGTTCTCGTTCTGTACGGGATCTTCATCTTCAACGGCGCCATGGTCGCGGTTCGCGCCCGCGACCGCACGGGGATCCTGCTCGTCGTGGGACTCCTCGCCGGGTTCGCCTTCCACGTCGCCTACAACACGGCCATGGTGGTCGGCCTCGTCCCCATTACCGGGATCCCCCTGCCCTTCCTCTCCTACGGCGGCTCGTTCACCCTCGCCAGCTTCCTCGCCACGGGGATGATCCTGGGCGTGGATCTCAGGCGGTATGTCAACCGCTGACCCGTCCGCCGATCCGTCTCGCCTGCGGCTTCTCCTCGAGAGCGATCCGCAGGGGCTCCGCCTCGCGCTGCTCGAGGGGGACCGGCTGGCCGAGATCCACGTCGAGGGCCAGCAGCCGTCGCGGGTCGGGGAGATCCACCTCGGCCGGGTGCGGCGGCTCGTGCCGGCGATCGACGCCGCCTTCGTGGACATCGGACTCGAGCGCAACGCCTTCCTCCACGAGGACGACTTCGACGTCGGGGCGGCCGGCGGCGGCGGACTCGCGGCGCACCAGCCCGTGATCGTCCAGATCCTGCGCGACCAGCTGCCGGGCAAAGGGGCGCGGGTGCGGCGCGGTGCCACCCTGCCCGGCCGCCACCTCGTTCTCGTGGCGCCGGGCGAGGGCGTGGCGCTGTCGACGCGGATCGACGACGAAGACGAGCGACAACGCCTCAAGGCCGCGGTCGAGGCGGCCGGCAGCGCCGCCGTCGGGTGGATCGTGCGCACCGCCGCCGTCGGGGTCGCGGCCGGAGAGCTCGCGGCGGAGGCGGCGCGGCTCAGCGAGCACTGGACGGCGATCGAGAATGCCGCCGCGGGCGCCGTGCCTCCGCGCCGGCTCCACCGCGAGCTCGATTCGGTCGAGCGCTGGCTGCGCGACCGGGCGAGCGCCGCCCTGGCCGAGATCTGGGTGGACTCGAGCGATCGCGAGAGCGCGGTCGTCGCCGCCCTCGAGCACGTGGCCCCGGCCCTCGTCGACCGCGTCCGGGTCCACGACGGCGGCACCTCGCTGTTCGAGAGCTTCGGCGTGGAGCGGCAGCTCGAGAACCTGTGGAACCGGCGGATCGCCCTGCCGTCCGGGGGCTCGCTCGTGATCGAGCCGACGGAGGCCCTCGTGGCCATCGACGTCAACTCGGGCCGCGACCTGGGCGCCGCCAACCTCGAAGCCACGGCGTTGGCGACCAACGAGGAGGCTGCGGTGGAGGTCGCCCGGCAGCTCCGGCTCCGGGACCTCGCCGGGATCATCGTCGTCGACTTCATCGACATGGAGTCCGAGGAGTCCTGGCGCCGGGTCCGGCAGGCCCTCGACGAGGAGCTCGCTCGCGACCGCGCCGCGAGCGTGGTCGAGGGACCGGTCGCCTTCGGTCTCGTGGCCATCACGCGCAAGCGGGAGCGCCAGGACGTCGTCCGCCGGCTCTCGGTCGAGTGCGCGGTGTGCCGCGGCGCGGGGCGCCACCGATCGCCCGCGGAGGTGATCCGGGCGGCGCGGCGCGCGCTGCTGGCCGCCGAAGCGCAGCGGCCGGGAAGGCGTTGGCGCCTGCGGCTCCATCCCGAGGTCAAGGCGGAGCTCGCCGGCAGCGCGGAGCCGCTCGGCCGCGAGCTGGCCGCCCGGCTCGGCGAGCGGCTCGACGTGCTGGACGACGCCGGGGTCTCGCCGGCGGTCTTCGCGCTCGACGAGGCGCCGCGGTGAGCGCCGTCGAGAGCTTCGAGATTCCGGGCTGGCATGGCGAGCTGCGGACGGCGTACCGGCCCGCCGACCTCGCGGCGGCCGTCGCGCGGCTGGCGGATCCTGGGGCCGCGCGGGAGACCGTACACTGGGGCCGCAACTACCTCTACAGCGTCGATCTCGAGACCACGAGCGGGCCGATCGAGGTCGTCGTCAAGCAGTTCCGCAATCGGGGCTGGCGGGCGCGCTGGCGGCGGCGAGTCGAAGGCAGCAAGGCGGAGAAGAGCTGGCGCGTCGCGCGCTACCTGAGCGAGCACGGCGTCCCGACGCCGGAGCCGCTGCTGCTCGTGGAATCCGACGACCCGGAGGGTCCGTCGCTCTTCGTCTCGCGGCGCATCCGCGACGGCTTCGAATCGCGCTACTTCTTCCGGGCGCTGAACGCGGGCCTCGAGGGCGAGAGGTTCCCGGAGGTCGACGTCGACGAGCTGCTGCGGTCGCTGGGCGCGACGCTGCGGCGCATGCACGAGGCCGGCGTCTGGCACCGCGACGTGTCCGTGGGCAACCTGCTGCTGTCGCATCCCGACGGCGGCCGGCTCGAGGTGTACGTCGTGGACCTCAATCGCGCCCGCGTCGGCCAACCCCTCGGCATCGAGCGGCGCACCCGCGACCTGTGCCGGTTGCGGATCTTCGAGGGGGCGCACCAGGACACGTTCTTGCGCGCCTACTGGCACGGCCGGGAGGCGGGCTTTGGCTTCAAGCGGGGCCTCTACCGGCTCTATCACCGCGGCTTCCTGATCCGCAACCGGCTCAAGGCCTGGCTGCGGTCGCCGCTTTCGGGTCTGGCGCCGCGCCGCGCCTACGCCCACATTCCCGCGCCCCCGGTCGCCGCCGGGGCCCGCGACCGGGTGGCCTGGGACCATCTCTCCGATCAGCCCCACCAGCACGCGGGGCGGTTGCGGCGCCTCGGGGTGCGGCTGGCGGACGCGGGCGCGCACGGCCGCGAGATGGCGGCCTGCGTGGCGGCGCTGCCGCGCATCGCCGCCAGCTATCGCCGGCTCTCGCGCCGCCGCCCGCCCGCGCCGCTGCCGTTCACCGGTCTCGGGGTGGCCCTGCGTCCCTGGCCGAGCGCCCCGGGCGAGCTGCTCGCCGCGGTCGAGGGTCTCGGCGTCGAGCACGTGCTCCTGCGCCTCCACCCGTGGGCCGCCGACCACGACGACGAGGAGGCGCTGGCCCGCGAGCTTCGCGACCGGGGCTACGAGCTGGCCTTCACCCTGCCCCAGAACCGCGACCTGGTGCGTGACCCGGGCCGCTGGCGGGCGGCGCTCGGCGAGCTGGCGCGCCGCTTCGCCCCGCTCGGGAGCTCCTTTCAGATCGGCCAGGCGGTCAACCGCAGCAAGTGGGGCGTCTGGCGCTACGACGAGTACGAGACCCTGGTCGCCGGGGCGCGCGAGGCGTTTGCGCCCTATCCCGAGGTCCGGCTGCTGGGACCGTCGGTGATCGACTTCGAGTACTACGCGACCGCCGCGCTGCTCAACATGCGCTGGCGCGAGGGGCTCGCGCTCGACGGAGTGGCCAGCCTGCTCTACGTGGATCGGCGCGGTGCGCCGGAGAACCGCCAGCTCGGCCTCGACACCGTGGGCAAGGTGACCCTGCTCAAGGCGATCGCCGAGACCGCCCGCAACAGCGGCGCGGCGAGCTGGATCACGGAGGTCAACTGGCCCCTCCGCGAGGGCCCGCACTCACCGGCGGGACGCAGGGTGTCCGTCGACGAGGAGAGCCAGGCGAGCTATCTCGTCCGCTACTACCTGCTGGCGCTGTGCACGGGCCTCGTCGAGCGCGTCTACTGGTGGCAGCTGGTGGCTCGGGGCTACGGCCTCATGGCTCCCGACGCCGGCGGGCTCGTCCCCCGGCCGGCCTACCGCGCCCTTTCCACCCTCGCCGCCCAGCTGACGGGGGGCGAGTTTCGAGGCGCTCTCGCGGCGCCGCCCGGGGCGTTTCTATACGACTTCGGCGACCGCGAGGGACGCCGCCGCATCGTCGGCTGGTCGGCGGACGGCCCCCGGCAAGCGGATCTGCCCGCGGCGCCGCTGGCCGTCTGGTCGCGGGACGGCGCCCGGGAAGAGCCGCGCGGCCCGCGCGTCGAGCTGACCGGCGCGCCGCGCTACTTCGCCGTCGATTGACGATCAATCGAAGTCGAAGGGGCTCGGCGGCGGCCCGTCGTCCGCGCTCTCCTCGGCGCGCGCCAGGGCCTGGCGGAAGCGCTCCTCGAGAAGGCGCTCCCGGTCCTCGTGGGCGGCGACCTCGCGCGCGAAGACCTCCTCGGCCTGGATCTTCTCGCGCTCGAGGTCGGCGAGCAGCTCCTCGAACTGCTTGCCGCCGGCCGGCCGGGTCTTCGCCTTCTCGTGGAACAGCACCTCGCCCGTGATCCCGTCGATGACGAGACGGCTGGAGCAGTCCGGGCAGCGTAGGATCAGCTTCCGCGGTTCGTCCACGGGCGTATTCTAGCGTGCGGGCGCGGCCTCCTCGCCCCGCCGCCGCGCGCTTGACACGCTATCGGCCCTGGGTTACAAAGCCTTGATTCCGTGTCGAGTTACAATGCAGGCCGAAGCGGAGGTGATCCCATGCGACGAGCCCTGACGGTAGCAACCCTGTTGATCGTGACAGCGGCGGGCTGCGCCAAGGAGAAGTCGATCAAGATCGGGGCGGTGCTGCCGCTGACGGGCGCGCATCAGCTGTACGGGCAGTCGATCCAGAAGGGGGTCGAGCTCGCTTTCGAGAAGCTGCTCAGGCAGGAATCGGACTACCAGTACTCGCTCTCGGTCGAGGATTCCGCCAGCGATCCCGACCGGGGAGCCCAGCTCGTGGAGCAGCTCTACAGCGACGGCTTCACGGCGATCATCGGCGGCGTGACGACGCCCGAGGCGCTCAAGGCGGTGCCGGTGGCCGATCAGTACGACCGGGTGCTGCTCTCGCCGTCCGCTTCGACGCCCGAGCTCACGGGCATCTCCAAGTACTTCTACCGCGTGTTCGTCTCGGACTCCCGCGAGGGGACGACGATGGCGAACTTCGCCACCCAGAAGCTCAAGATCTCGAACATCGTCATCCTCGCCAGGGAGGACGCGTTCGCGCAGGGGAATCGCGAGGTCTTCGACACCAACTTCGTCCGCCAGGGCGGCGAGGTGCTGGAGATGATCCTCTTTCCTTCGGAGGGCGGAGACTTCAGCGGCCTCATCGATCGCGTCCTGACGTTGAGCCCCGACGCCGTCTACATCGCGGCCTACGCCGAGGAGACTTCCGAGATGATCCTCGAGCTGCGCCGCCAGAGATTCGGCGGCTACGTGCTCGCGACCGCGGCGTTCGCCTCGCCGGAGATCATCGAGAAGGTCGGGCAGCCGGCGGAGGGGGTCTTCCTGACCCAGGCCGGATTCGACACCAAGAGCGAGGAGCCGCTCATCAAGGATTTCGTCGACTCCTACCGCGCCAAGTACGGGCTCACCCCCGACCTGTACGCGGCCCACGGCTACGACGCCGTGATGGTGCTGGCCGAGGCGGTCAAGGAGTCGGGCGGGGAGTTCGCCAGCGACCTGTGGAGCGCCCTGCGCGGTTTGCGCGACTTCCAAGGCGTCACGGGCACGCTGCAGTTCGACGAGCGCGGCGACGTGCAGAAGTTCCCGCGCGTCTTCGTCGTCAACGAGGGCGAGCTGGTCGACTACGAGAAGGACATCGAAGAGAAGCGCCGCAAGATCCTGGAGCGCCTCCGCGCCCTCGAGGCGAAGCAGCGGCGCGGCGACGACTAGCCGCTCGCAGCGACCCGAGCCGGGGCGCGACGGCGGGTCCCAGCGGCCATGCTCGAGTCCACTCTTCGCCTGGTGCGATACCGCGGCCTGCTCGCGACGCTGGTCCAGCGCGAGCTGAAGGCGCGCTACCGGGGCTCGGTCCTCGGCTTCCTCTGGTCGCTGGTCACGCCGCTCGTGCTGCTGGCGGTCTACACCTTCGTCTTCAGCTTCATCTTCCGGCCGCGGGTGACCGGCGCTCAGCCCTACGCCCTCTTCCTGATGAGCGGGCTCTTTCCCTGGATCTGGGTCGCGACGTCGCTGCAGGAAGGCACGGTGTCGCTGTCCGCCAGCGCGGGGATGATCCGCAAGGCGGTGTTTCCGGTCGAAGTGCTGCCGATCGTCTCCGTCTTCGCCAACCTCGTGCACCTCGTTCTGGCGCTGCCGGTGCTGGCCGCCGGCATGCTGGCCGGACGCCTGCTCGGCTTCCCGGTGAGCGGTTGGCCGGCACTCGCGTTTCCGGCCGTGGTCTTTCTGGAGGTGCTGCTGCTCGGCGGGATGGTCCTCGGGCTGTCCGTGCTCAACGTGCACTTCAAGGACGTCAAGGACATCGTGGCCAACGTCCTGGCACTGCTGTTCTATCTCACCCCGGTGATCTACACCCTCGAAGGCGTCGCGTTCCCGGAGGCGGGCTGGGCGCGGCTGCTCGGCGCCGCCGTGACCGGTTTCGTGCGCTGGTGCAACCCGTTCACGCCGTTCACGGAGGCGACGCAGGAGCTGCTCTTCCGCGGCGTCTGGCCGGCCGGTGGCTCGTGGCTTCACATGGCGCTCTGGGCGTTGGGGAGCTGGCTCCTGGGCACCTGGCTGTTCGATCGCCTGAAGGACAGCCTCGGCGAGGCGGTATGAGCGCGGTCATCGCGGTCGCCGGCCTCTCGAAGCTCTACCGCCGGATGGCGCCCGGCTATCACCTGCGGACGCTCAAGAGCGCCCTTCTGGACGGCAGCCTGACGGCGGGCCTGCGGCCGGAGGAGACGATCCAGGCGCTCGACGGGATCTCCTTCGACGTCGAGCGCGGGGAGGCCTTCGGGGTGATCGGCAGCAACGGCTCGGGCAAGTCGACCCTGCTCAAGATCCTCGCCGGGATCGTCCGGCCGAGCGACGGCAGGGTCGAGGTGACCGGGCGGGTGGCCGCGCTGATCGAGCTCGGGGCGGGCTTCCACCCGGAGATCTCGGGGCGGGAGAACATCTACATCAACGGCGCCGTTCTCGGAATGTCGCGCGCCCGGATCGAGCAGCGGTTCGACGAGATCGTGGAGTTCTCGGGGCTCGGCGACTTCATCGAGGAGCCGGTCAAGAACTACTCCTCGGGCATGTACGTGCGTCTCGGATTCTCCGTCGCGATCCACACCGAGCCCGAGGTGCTGCTCGTCGACGAGGTGTTGGCGGTGGGCGACGAGGCGTTCTCGCATCGTTGCCTGCGCAGCATCGAGGAGTTTCTCTCCCGCGGCGGCACGGTCGTCCTCGTGAGCCACTCGCTCGCGCTGGTCGAGGAGTTCTGCACCAGGGTCCTCTGGCTCGACGGCGGCAGGCAGCGCCTGCTCGGCTCGCCGCGCCGCGTGGCGGACGCCTATCGGCAGGCCGTGGCCGAGGAGGAAGGGCGGGAGCATCAACGCGCCAAGGAGGCCCGCGAGCTCGAGATCGGGAGCGGGGAGGCGGCCGCCCAGATGGCGGAAGCGGAGACGGCGGAGTCCGAGACGGCGGAGT
>Ga0224512_10000171_pt1 | contig 69681 bp, 71 predicted proteins | sample SF_May12_sed_USG_4_FD_169103 | JGI IMG/M metagenome (GOLD analysis project Ga0224512, IMG submission 169103) | Sediment microbial communities from San Francisco Bay, California, United States - SF_May12_sed_USGS_13 | ecosystem: Environmental > Aquatic > Marine > Sediment | place: USA...
GTCCCAGGGGATTTCGTCGGCCTGTGCGGCGCTGCCCAGCAACGAGCAGGTCGCCGCGGACAGCAGGCCCGCAACTTTCTTCTTGCTTAGTTGCACCCGCAGCCTCCGCCGGCAAACCCCTGGCCGCCGCTGGAGGCTTCTTTACTGAAATAGATATGCTCGTCGAAGGCAAGATCGAGCGCGGCAGCGTCCATCAGCATGTCTTCACGCGCGAGCAGGTTGCGCTCCCAGGGTTTGACGCCGAGCGACGAACAGCCACTCGCTGCCAGCAAGGTGCAAATAACCAGCCAGTAATATCCTGCTTTCATAATAATTCCTCGATCTCGCGCTCGTACCTGTCGACCTGTTTGGAATAAAAGCCGATGTGCTTTTTGACAACCTTGCCGTTGCTGTCGATCAGGTAGGAGGTTGGCATGCCTTCTATTTCGAATTGCTCGGCGATTCGTCCGCTGGGATCGTGGTAAATATCGAAATCAGCGTCGACCTTGCTCAGGAACTGGTGCATCGCCTCGGTTTCGGCATCGAGGTTGACGGTAATGATCGTGAAGGCGTCGCGCGGGTACTTTTGCAGCAGGCTGTTCATCCACGGGAAGGATTTCTGGCAGGGTTTGCACCAGGAAGCCCAGAAATCGAGGTAAACGACCTTGCCCTGGTGGCTTTTCAGATCGAGCTGGCTGATGTTGTAGATTTCGGCTTTTACCGGGCTGATGGTCAGTAGTAAAACCATGAGTAATTTTTTCATTGTGAGTCCTTCGGCAAGTATTTTTCCGTCCAAACTATAGTCGATACTAGCGCCGATATGGTTAACAGATTGTTAATCCGGGAAGGCAATCCTGGCGATTATTCCACCCCCGGGATTCGGTAACAGCTCGAGCCCCCAGCCCAGGTAATCGCAGACCAGCTTGGATATGTAGAGACCGACGCCGTAGCCCTGGCTGTCGGCGCCGCGGTAGCCGAAATCGAAGATATGCTGCAGCGATGCCTCGTCGATTCCGATGCCGCTGTCGGTGATCGACAGCAGGGGAGGCTTCATGTCGATGCGGATCGAGCTCTGTTCGCCGTGCTTGACACCGTTTTTAATCAGGTTGGTCAGCACCACGGCAAGCAGGGTCCTGTCCGCCTCGATGCCGATATCAGGCGCCAGGTTATTGTCGATCGTAATCCGCTTGGCGCTGATCTCGTGATGCAGGACATCGATGATCTCGTCGACCAGCGGGCGCAGCGCAACGCGTTGTTCGCTGCCGCCGGTGGGCTGGTCCCTGGTTACCGCCAGCAGGGCATGGATCATGTTTGCCATGTTGGCCGACGCGCGCTGTATCTTTTCGAGGTGCGGTCGGGTGTGCGGGTCGTCGTGGCGGCTCGCGATCAGGTCGGCCGAGGTCTGCACGATGGTCAGTGGCGAACGCAGCTCGTGGCTCGCCATCGCCGCGAACGCGATCTGCTTTTGCACGTAGTCGTCCATTTTCTGCGTATAGGTATCGAAGGCCTGTGCGATCCGGCCGACCTCGTCGTCTTCGAAGCGGTCGCCGAGCCGAATGCCGCGCTGGTCCGGGTTGATGCGCGACAACTCCTGGCTTAGCTGCGCTATCGGGCCGGATAATTTCCGGCTCAGAATCCTGGCGATGAAAAACATGCCGACAAGTAACACTATCCAAGCCACCAGCAGCACGAGATCGAGCAAATCTTCCGAGCGCTCGATCTCGGTGACGTCGTACTCGATGTAGATCAGGTCGTCGTCATAGGGTGCGACCATCACGTGGTAAGCCTTGTCGCCGATCTTCAGGTCGTGGTGCACGCCGGCATCCAGGTCTAGCAGGTAGTCCGGGATCGGTGCCGCGCTTTGCCGGCTGGCCAGGTAGATCCTGAGGCTCGCGGTGTGCGGCAGTGCGGCCTGCGGATCACGCTCTAGCAACTCGATGGTATTCGCCAGTTCGAAATCGGTTTGCTTGGTCAGCAGGGCGTTTTCGAGTATCTCGTTGGAGTAATAGACGACGACGGTCAGCAACGACAGGAAAAACACCGAGGCCAGCAGTATGCTGGCCAGGATTTTTCTGAACAGCGGAGAGCCTCCGAGCAGTGCTTTCACGAAGTATCGTTGCCGATGCGATAACCGACGCCATGCACGGTGTGGATCAGCTCGTTGCCGAAGGGCCTGTCGATTTTAGCGCGCAGGCTGTGAATGTGGACTCGCAACGGGTCACCCTCTGGCGGGTCGTCGGGCCAGATGTGCTCGATCAGTTCGCCGCGCGATATCACCCGGTTGGCATGCCGCATCAGGTACTCGAGAATTTTGAAAGCCTTGGGCTTAAGCTTTATGGACTGGTTGTCGCGGCTGACCTGCATCGTGTCGCTGTTCAACTCGAGGCCGCCGATGCGGATAACGGCGGTTTGTTGCTTGCCCCGGCCGCGCCGGGTCAGGGCGAGCACGCGCATCTCGAGCTCGCGCAGCGAGAACGGTTTCACGAGGTAGTCATCGGTACCCGCCTCGAACCCGGATACCTTGTCGTCGACGGTATCGCGCGCGGTCAGCATCAGGATCGGAGTGTCCTGCCGCGCCTGTTCCCTGATTTCACGGCAAACCGTGATGCCGTCCTTACCGGGCAGCATCAGGTCCAGAATGATCAGGTCGAAGCGCTCGCTGGTCGCGAGCCTCAGTCCGTGGTTGCCGCTGTAGGCGTAATCCAGCCGGTGTCCCTTGTCCTCGAAATACTGGCCTATGTTCGATGCGATATCGGCGTCGTCTTCGATTACGAGGATTTTCATACCGCGGCAGCTTATCCGACATGTTGTAAATTGGATGTTAACGCGCGACTAACGGCTATTCTCGCCGGGAATTTCGTCGCACGGATTCCACGACCAGGCGTCGGCTTCGAGCGCGTCGGCGAGGTTCGCAAAGATGACGTATCCGGCCAGGTTCATCGGAATCTCCGTTTGTCGGTGCAGATGCGCGAATATACTCGGTGAACTCATCGCCTGGCAAATGGTCAGACGCACTAACCTGGAGAACCTGACGATGAAACGCTTTTTATTCGCTATGATGATCGCGGCCACGACGATCGCCGGCCAGTCTTCACTCGCGGCAACCGCGGTGCTCGCGGGCGGGTGCTTCTGGTGCATGGAATCCGATTTCGAGAAACTCGACGGCGTCAGCGATGTCGTCTCGGGCTTCACCGGTGGCAGCCATCCGAATCCGACCTACAACGGGGAGCATACCGGGCACTACGAAGCGGTCAGAATCAGCTACGATCCGGCCGTAATCGATTACCAGGGAATCCTCGATCATTTCTGGGTCAACATCGATCCATTCGATGCCCGCGGCCAGTTTTGCGACAAGGGTCCCAGCTATCTTGCCGCGATTTTCGTCGCCAACGAACAGGAACGCGCGCTCGCCGAAAAGTCGAAGCAAAAGGTCATCGAAATGTTTCCCGGCAAGACCGTGGTCACCCCGATCCTGGAGCAGACGACGTTTTTCCCGATCAAGGGTGACGAGTCCTACCATCAGGATTACTACAAGAAATCGCCAGTACGTTACAAGTATTACCGCTGGGGCTGCGGCCGTGACGCGCGCCTCGCCGAAATCTGGGGCGAAAAGGCCACGCGCTAGGCCGTCAGGGCCCGCCCCTGGCCCTGCCACCCCCCGCGCAAAGCTGTGCGGTAATCCATGCGCGAGAGAAAACCAGGATGGATGCGGCAGAAAGCCGCAGCGGGGATCCTGCGATGCGCCGAGCGCCGGCGTTGCCATGCACAGGCTCGTCATTACCGCTTGCGCGGGAATGACTCGACGGTAAGATAAGGATTCCAGAACTGTTAAGGAGTCGTTGCGATGGGCTGTCAATACTTCGATCCCTGCGAAAATGGCGCCGATACCTACACGATCGCGATCCCCAGATACACCTTCGGTCGCGGATGCCTGCGCGAGGCCGGCGCGCGCGCCGCGGGTCTCGGCATGTCGCGGGTGGCGCTGTTTACCGATCCGTTCCTGCGCGACGGCGCCTATGTCGCTACCGTGCTTGAATCGCTGCAGCAGGCCGGCATCGACAGCACGGTGTTCGACGAAATCACGATCGAGGCCGACGACGCGAGCGTCGAGCGCGGTGCCGCATTCGTCGCCGAGGGTAATTTCGACGGCGTGGTCTCGGTGGGTGGCGGCTCGGTCATGGATACCGCCAAGGCCTCGATGCTGTACGGGTTGAACCCCCCCGACGAATTTCTCGACTACTTCGCGCCGCCGCTCGGCGCGGGCCGGCCGATGCCGCGCAAACTGTTGCCGCACCTGGCCTGCGCCACCACTTCCGGCACCGGGTCGGAGTGTACGTCGATCTCGGTGTTGCGCATTACCGAACTCGCCACCAAGTTCGTACTGGCCAACCCGGTGTTGATGCCGCAGGAAGCGCTGGTCGACCCGGCCTGCAGCGATACGCTGCCGGCGATGGTGGTCGCGTCTACCGGATTCGACCTGTTGTGTCATGCGCTCGAATGCTATACCGCGAAGGCGTATACGCGCTGGGATAAACAGGAGGACCCGTTGAAAAGACCGCTGATCCAGGGCGCCAACCCTTGGAGCGACCTGGCGGCGCGCAAGGCGCTCGAAATAGCGGGTGAATACCTGGAGCGGGGCGTCAACAGCGCCGGTGATCACGAGGCGCGCGACCAGCTGATGTGGGGCGCGTCGCTGGCCGGCATGGCGTTCGGCAATTCCGGCACCCACCTCGGGCACGCGCTATCTTACGGTGTCACCCACCTGATGCACGATGTCACCACGGAGGGATACCAGGTCAAGGCGCCGTTCATACCGCATGGCATCAGCGTTATCCTATCGGCGCCGTCGATATTTCGCTACACCGCGGCGGCCGCGCCCGAACGGCACTTCGAGGCGGCGGGCCTGTTGCGGTCGGACCTGCGGGATGCCGGGGTCGACGACGCGGGCGAGGCGCTGGCCCGGCGCATTATCGAGTTGATGCGTAAAACCGGAGCGCCGAACGGGCTTGCTGACGTAGGATTTGGTCCCGATGATGTTCCGGCGCTGGCGGCATCGTCGGCGCGACAGGCGCGCGCGATAGCGAACTCGCCGCGCGAAACCAACCTGGCGGACATCGAAAATATCTATGCAGCCGCGATAAGCTATTAGCGGTAATACCGAGCTCCGCGACCAGCGGCGCCAGGAATACGAAGCAGGCTACCAGGAACAGCAAGCCGCCGACCAGGCTGACCGGGTCATCGGCGCGAATGCTCGACGCTATGAAAAAAATGGCGGAAAGGATGAACAGGATCCAGCCCCACAGTTGATAACGCCGTTGATTTGATTGCGACATGGTCGGCTCCGAAGGTAATTTAGACTAAATAATAAATACTTATGCATATTCACGTAAAACGATAAAAATTGGCCCAAATAGATAAGCATTATTAATTCATTTATTCCAATCCCCGCACCTCGCGACCGCAAAATATCACGTTACTTTTTTTTTGCGCTGGTGCTAGCATCGCGCCCCTAACCGCCGCAACAAAACTGCGTGAAATGCAGCGGCAATCCCTGCATTGCGAAAACACCGCCGGCCTGTGGCGGAAACCCGGGAGAAAGCATGTTTGATAAAACCTTGATGAAGCAGATTCGTGATCGCTTCTGTTACGTGGATACCTGCCCTTACCAGGGGCCAAGAATCTTTTTCGAGAACGCCGGCGGATCGCTGACGCTGAAATCGGTAGTCGAAGTCAATACGCAACTGGCCGGTATTCCGGACAACCAGGGACGCGATAACCCGGCGTCACACGAACTGGTGCGCATCATCGACGAGGCGCGCGCCAACATGCGTAGCTTCCTTGGCGTCGAGCAGGGTCCCGTATTTACCGGCGAGAGCGGTACCGAGCTGATTTTTCGCATGGTGCGTGCAGCCGCTCTCGGATCTCCCGCGGGGGGTAACATGATCGGCAGCACGCTGGAGCATCCCGCCACCGCGAGCGCCAGCAGGCGCTGGTCGAAAATTGCCGGCAAGGAATACCGTGCCGCCGTGCACAGCAACGAAACCGCGACCATCACCGCGGGCGATTACGCCAGGGTAGTCGATGCCGAGACCCGCGTCGCGACCATTATCCATACCAGCCCGGTGACCGGCATGACCGTCGATGTCCCCGAGGTGGTCAAAACCATTCGCGCGGCCGCGCCCGAATGCATCATTATTCTCGATGGCATCCAGCATGCCGCGCACGGCTCTCTAGCCATCGACGATTACGATGTCGACGGTTACGCGGTGTCTGCCTACAAGGTGTTTTCGCGCCATAACTACGGTTTTGCGTGGTTGTCGCGGCGGCTTGCAACGTTGCCGCACGATCACCTCGATGGCACCCCGGACGATTTCTGGGAAATGGGCACGCGCGATACCTCGGCCTTTGCCTGCACCACCCGCGTGGTCGAATACCTGGACTGGCTCGGTTCGCATTTCACCGATTCCGTCGAGCGGCGCACGCGCATCCTTGCCGCGGGCAAGGCTATCGGCGAGCACGAACACGGCCTCGTCGATCTGATGATAAACGGTAGCGAGGCGCAGCGCGGCCTGCGCGACATGGCGGAGGTTTATATCATCGGCGGACCCGATAACCCGTCGCGCGAGGGCATGGTATCGATCATTGTCGAGGGCAAACCCTGCGCCGAGGTGGTCGCCGATCTCAACGCCAAGGGCATTCGTACCCATGTGCGCAAGGCCGACTATTTCTCCGGCAATATCCTCGAGCCGCTGGGCCGACCCACCTGTATCCGCGTGTCGATGGCGCACTACAACACCCCCGAGGAAGTGCTGACCTTCCTGCGCGAGCTCGAGGCTATCGTCGCCGCGCACGTCGAGGCCAGCGCCGCCTGAACCTGATGGCCCTGCTTCGACAAGAATCCTCCCGGTACCCCACCAGGCCATCCCCGCGCCCCGGCAGGTCTTCCCCGCGAAAGCGCGGGTCTCCTTACGGCGGCACGGCGCTGCCCAAACGGCGCATACCCGATGAGCTGCGAATCTGCGAGGCCAGCCCCAGCCCGGCCGGCAAGATGGCGCGCTACCGGGTCGACGCCGATACCAGTTTTCAGGACGAGGTGCAGGCCATCCAGGTCGACAAGCCGACCCGGCACGGGGATCTGCACGATCTCGAACGAAAACAAATTAACGACGGGCTCTATGGCATGGGCCCGGGCTGGAATAACCTGCCCGCCGGCCGCGATCGTGGCGCAGCCAGTTTTCATGGCGGGATCCGCGGCTTTCAATCCTGTCCGCTGGCGGTGGCGCCGCAGATTATCGACCAGCTGGTTAAATCGGGGACAATGGAGGCAATCAATTGAAAACGCATGCGCAGGTGCCCCCTCGAGGAGCAGCCCGTAAATCGCGTAGCGATTATGCGGGATCTCACGATCGAGTCGAGAATCATGACGGATGTAACCCATGAAAACACATGCGCAGGTAGTCGTCATCGGCGGGGGACTGATCGGTTGTTCGATTCTCTATCATCTGACCAGGCTCGGCTGGAGCGACGTGGTGCTGCTCGAGCGCGACGAGCTGACGTCGGGCTCGACCTGGCACGCGGCGGCCGGGATTCATGGCCTGCACGATCATAACAACATCTCCAGGCTGCAGTACTACACGATGCAGCTTTACCGGGAACTGGAACGCGAAACCGGGCAGGGCTGCGGTATCTTCCAGCCAGGCTCGCTATACCTGGCGCAGACCCGCGACCGCGAGCACCAGCTGCGCATCCAGGCCGCCAAGGCCAGGTACTTCAAGGTCGACTTCCACGAGATCAGCCGTGACGATGCCGAGCGCCTGCACCCGCTGGCAGACTTCGACGGCATTCGCTGTTTCATGTTCGAACCCGACGCCGGCAACGTCGACCCGTCGGGGGTAACCAACGCCTATGCCAAAGGTGCGCGCAGCCGCGGCGCCGAGGTGCACCGTTTCACGCCGGTGGTGGCGACCCGCCAACGCGCCGATGGCGGCTGGGATGTCGACACCGAGCAGGGCAGCATCCACGCCGATGTGCTGGTCAACGCGGCCGGGCTATGGGCGCGCGAGGTTGCCGCGATGGCCGGTATCGAGTTGCCGCTGATGCCGCTCGAGCACCAGTATTTCGTCACCGAGACCATTCCAGAAATCGAGGCACTGGGCAGGCGACTGCCGTTGATCGCCGACCGCGACGGCGAGTATTACATGCGCCAGGAAGGGCTCGGCCTGCTGGTCGGCGCCTACGAGCAGGACGGACGCTACTGGGCCGAAAACGGTACGCCGATGGATTTCGGCCACGAATTGCTGGACGAGGACCTCGAGCGCATCGGCGACAACGTGATGCGCGCCTGCGAGCGCGTCCCGGTACTGGCCGAGGCCGGCGTCAAGCGCGTCATCAACGGCCCGATGATCTGGTCGCCGGACAGCTCGGCGCTGCTCGGACCGGTGCCGGAGCTGAGAAATTATTTCTGCTGCTGCGGCATCATCCCCGGTTTTTCGCAATCCGGGGGTCTTGGGCTCACGATGGCGCAATGGATCGTCGAGAGGGAACCGAAGATGGACCTGTTTCCGTGGGACCTGGCGCGTTTCGGCAGCTGGGCCGACAGGGCGTTTACCCGCGCGCGCACGCTGGACCAGTATTCGCATCGATTCAAGATTCATTTCCCCTACGAGGAGCGCGCCGCCGGCCGGCCGGTCAGAACGCGCCCGGTTTACGAACGCCAGAAGTCGCTCGGCGCGGTGTTCGGGCTCAGCTACGGTTATGAGCACCCCCTGTGGTACGCGCCCGAAGGCGTCGACGCGGTGGAAACTTACGGCTTCGAACGCCAGAACTGGTTTGCGCCGGTCGCCGCCGAATGCCGGGCGTTGCGCGAGTCGGTCGGCGTCATCGACATTTCCAATTTTGCCAAGTACCGGATTCGTGGCGAAGGGTCCCACGATTACCTGCAGCGCCTGGTCGCCAACCAGGTTCCGGTCGAAGCCGGGCGCTCCTGCCTGACACCGATGATCGGGTTGCGCGGCGGGATCGCCGGCGATTTCACGATTACCAGGCTCGACGAGAACGATTATTTGATGATCGGTTCCGGGATCGCCGAGCGTTACCACCAGCGCTACTTCGACATGGTCGAACGCGCCGACAGCGTCAGCTTCGAAAGCTACACCGAGGCCTGGGGCGGTTTCAACCTGGCCGGGCCCAGCGCGCGCCGGCTGCTCGCCGAACTGACCGACGCCGATCTGTCCAACGAGGCCTTCGGCTTTATGCGCAACCGCAGGATTACGGTTGCCGGCATCGACGCGGTCGCGATCCGCGTATCCTTCAGCGGCGATCTCGGCTGGGAAATCTACGTGCCGCTGGAACGCCAGCTGGCCCTGTACGAAGCGCTGCTCGACGCCGGCAAGGCTTACAACGCGAAGCCCGTTGGCAGCCGTGCGCTGCTATCGCTGCGCGTCGAAAAGGGCTACGGTAGCTGGAGCCGGGAATACTCGCCGGAATACTGGCCACAGGAAGTGGGGCTCGATCGCCTGATAAAGCTCGACAAGCCGGAGTTTCTCGGGCGCGAGGCTTACCTCGCCATCAAGGACATGGCGCCGCGCGAAAAGCTGGTGATCGCACGCATCGACGCCAGCGACGCCGATGCCAACGGCGGCGAACCGGTGTTCCTGACCGATGGCACCCCGATCGGGAGGGTCAGCTCGGGCGCATTTGGCCATAGCGTCGGCGCCTCTATTGCGCTATGTTTCGTCAAGACCGAACACGCGGTTGCCGACACCGAACTCGATATCGCGATCCTGGGTATTCCCCATCGTGCCGTGATTCTGGAGAAACCGCCGTTCGATGCCGCAGGCGCACGTTTGAGAGCTTAAAAATGGCCACAAATCCTCACTCGATTCCACATCCCAAGGTCGATCCGACCCGCAAACCGGCGCTGCGTCCGGATAACACGCCGGACGACAATGACCGCATCGAAATCGGACCAACGCCGCTGGCCTACGCCGAATGGGCCGAGGCGGGGCTGCGATGTCCCGACCTCCCCGCGATGCGCCAGTATCGACTCGAGCGCATCGTCGCCGGGTTGCTCGAACGCGACCTCGACGCGGTGCTGCTGTTCGATCCCCTGTCGATTCGTTACGCCACCGATACCACGCATATGCAGCTGTGGAACGCGCACAATCCGTTTCGCGCCTGCATGGTGACCTGCGACGGTTACATGGTGCTGTGGGAATACGGGGGCTACGCCTACATGTCCGGTTACAATCCGCTGGTGCGCGAAGTACGCGCGGGCGCGTCGTTTTTCTATTTCGCCACCGGGCAGCGCACCGAGGAGAAGGCCGAACTGTTTGCCGGACAGGTCGTCGACCTGCTGCGGGAGCGGATCGGCTCGGGACGGCGCGTTGCGGTCGACAAGATCCAGATCGCCGGGCTGCGCGCGCTCGACGAGGCCGGCGTCAAGGTTATGGACGGCGAGGAACTGATGGAGCGCGTGCGCTCGATCAAGGGGCCGGATGAAATTCTGGCGATGCGCTGCGCGATACACGCCTGCGAGGCGTCGATCGCGGAAATGCGCGCACTGACCGAGCCCGGCATGACCGAGAACGACGTCTGGGCCGAGCTGCACAAGAGCAATATTCGCCGCGGCGGCGAGTGGATCGAGACCCGGATCCTGTCGTCGGGGAAACGCACCAACCCGTGGTTCCAGGAGTGCGGGCCGCGCATCATCGGCAACAACGAAATCGTCGCTTTCGATACCGACCTGATCGGTTGTTACGGGATGTGTACCGATATTTCGCGCAGCTGGTTCATCGGCGACGGCAAGCCCTCGCGGCGCCAGCGGGACCTGCACAGGGTCGCGCACGAACATATCATGACCAATGCCGATATCGTCAGGCCCGGGATCAGTTTCCAGGAACTGACCGAGCAGGGTCACCACTTGCCGGAGAAATTTATTGCGCAACGCTACGGGTCGAAGTTCCACGGCGTCGGCCTGTGCGACGAATGGCCGGCGATCAAGTACCCGATAGACTGGGAAGAACGCGGCTATAGCGGGGTGCTCGAGCCCGGAATGATGCTGTGCGTCGAAGCCTACGTCGGCGAAGTCGGCGGCAGCGACGGGATCAAGCTGGAAGACCAGGTACTGGTAACCGAGGATGGCTGCGAAAACATGGTGGCCTGTCCCTTCGATCCCCTGTTGATGGCCTGAGCCGGAGTCATCCCGGAAACCCCGCAGGGATCGTCCGGGATCTTGCTGCCCGGTGCAGATAAGGAGACACAATACTTAATTCCTTCGAATTAAGTATTGTGGCCCCGGATATGGGAATATGAAGAATAGGTAAATAGCCAATGAACATCCTGTTTATCACTGCCGATCAGTGGCGCGGCGAATGCCTCTCCGCCCTCGGTCATCCCCATGTCAGCACACCTCATCTCGACGCGCTCGCGCGCGAAGGCGTGCTGTTTCGTGATCATTACGCGCAGGCGACACCGTGCGCGCCGAGCCGCAGCTCGATGCATACCGGCATGTACATGCTGAACCACCGCTGCGTGGTCAACGGCGCTCCGCTCGACCGCCGTTTTACCAACTGGGCCGTGGAACTGAGGGCCGCGGGCTTCGACCCGTCGCTGTTCGGCTACACCGACTCGGCGATCGATCCGCGCGGCCTCGATCCGGAGGACCCGCGGCTCAGGCATTACAGCGAGCCGCTGCCCGGCATCGGGCTGTATACGCCGATGCGTGACGAAGTGTCTACCGAATGGGTCGAGTATCTGCGGCAAAAGGGTTATCCGCTGCCCGAACGCCCGTGGAGCCTGTATTCGATCACCCGCGAGGGCACCGACTGGGCGGACGGCGGTGACGCTGTGCTGCCGCTCGCGATCGAGCGCGAGGATCACGAGACTCACTATATGGTCGACCGCTGTATCGACTGGATCGACGCGCAGCAGGCCCCGTGGATCACGCATTTGTCGCTGCTGCGACCGCATCCGCCGTTTGCCGCGCCCGAGCCTTACAACAGCCACCACGATCCACGCGCCATGCCCGAGCCGGCACGCCGCGACTGCGCGGACGAGGAAGCCAGGCAACATCCGCTGCTGGACTACTTCATCAACCACAGTCGATTCCGTGCGCCCGATTCGAGGCGCCAGACGCAGCAGGACATGGCTAATTATTTCGGCCTCATCGACGAGGTCGACGACAACCTCGGCCGCCTGTTCGAGCGCCTCAGGCAGACGGGACAATGGGAGTCGACGCTGATCATCTTTACCTCGGATCACGGCGAGCAGCTCGGCGATCACTGGTTGATGTCCAAACTCGGCTACTTCGACGAGTCCTATCACATTCCGCTGATCATTCGCGATCCGCGCGCCGAGGCCGACGCGACGCGCGGCCGTGAAGTTACAGGATTCAGCGAAAACGTGGACCTGATGCCGACCATGCTCGACTGGCTCGGGATCGAGATTCCCGGCCAGTGCGACGGGTTTTCGCTGTTACCCGCGGTGCGCGGCGGGCGGATGCCATCCGGCTGGCGCGAGGAAGCGCACTGGGAGTGCGATTTTCGCAACGTCAGGGACGATTCGCTGGAACGCCACCTCGGCCTCACCCTGCATCAATGCGGCCTGTCGGTGATCCGCGACCATGATTACAAGTATGTTCACTTCAGCGCGTTGCCGCCGCTGTTTTTCGATCTGCAGCAGGACCCGGGGGAATTCGTCAACCTCGCCGAGGATCCTCGCTACCAGTCGCGCGTGCTCGAATACGCGCAGAAAATGCTGTCGTGGAAAATGAATCACAACGATCGCGGTTTGAGCGAAACCATGCTGGGCGAAGGCGGTGCGGTGACGCGACGCTCGCCGTTGCGCAAGATGGCATCCTGATATGCGAAAGGCGACATGAATACAGATGCGAAACTGTTACCGCTCGAGCATCCCGGCGCCTGGCGCACCGACCAGAGCAGCCGTGACAGCGCAACCGTAAAGCTCGCGGAAAAGCACCTGCAGGCGCTGGACCGCGCCCTCAAGACCGCGCAAAAAAAAAGACCAGCAACCCCTAGATGGTGACGCGTGACGATTTTCCGCTCGACGCCATCGGAGACGATATCGATGCCTGGCGCGAACATGTCATGAACCGGTCCGGCATCATTATCCTCGGTGGATTCCCGCTCGACCGCTACAGCAGGGAAGAACTCGGCATGATTCATTTCGGGCTCGGCACTCACCTCGGCTATGTTGGCTAAATTTAAGCCTGCCGTGCCAGATTCGAAGCTTTCGTTTGTACCCGGCCCGGTACCGAGCAGCGCCGTGCCCTGTGCCAGCCTCCGACCTACTGGCGTAATACTCACTAGTTCAGCGCGGAGAATTCCCCTCCATATCGGCTGATCCATTCGCGCGCCGCCTGCTCGCCGCTTAATCTGCGGCCCTCGCGCGATTCGATCTGGTCGCGAAATTCCTCGATGTGACGGATTTGCTCGATCATCTTGAGGCGTTCGACTTCGTCGGGATCGTCAAACTCCAGGCCGACCTCGTACCCCTTGTCGGTCTTGTTGCACCAGACGACCTTGCCGTCCAGGCGCGTCTCGCGGTTCAGCACCGGGAATCGAACCTGGATAGACTCGTTGATTTCGAGGCGGTCGTCGGCGATAAAACACAATCCGCCGAGGCTAACGTTGGTTATGGTGTCATCCTCGGCCTGATAACTCTTGTGGTACTCGAGATTGACTTCGATCGGGATGCCGGTGACATGCCTGACATGTCGTCTTATCGCGGTGTTGTCTTCCTGCATATTGCGTCATACCTCTGTCGTTTCAACGAGTCGGCGCTTTTTATCGAACGTGTTCGGTCGCGCCGATAGGCGAAAACCGTCAAAAAATCGACGGTAGCAGGAGAGGTATATAGCAGAGTTGGCCGGTTTTTGAAGTGCGTTCAGCCGTCGAGGTTTTTTTTGACGGTGGCTAGCACTTCGTTGCCGACGCCGATGTATTCGAGGTCGTCGAAGCTCGACAGCCGCGCCACGGCGATGCCGCGCCCATGCGGATCGAAGGCACGGTCCGGATCGAAGTCCATGTACGGAGTCCAGTCGAATCCCTGTCCCTGATCGCGGATTCGGATCTGCACGATGGCCGCCTGAACGTTGAACTCGAGTTCGACGAATCCGCCGATGTACTCGCTCGCGTTCAGACGCCTTTCGATTTCGATCTGCCACATGCCGCGGCGCATCAGGTTGCTCTTTTCCTCGTAACCGATGCGGAGGTTGCCATGCTCCAGAGCATTGATCAGCAATTCGGAAATTCCGGTAACGACGCGGTGCGGTTCCGGGCATAAATGGGCGACCTGCGACGCGACCAGGTTACACTCTCGCAGATTGTGTATCCTGAAGCGACCGAAGGTCATCAGGTCGAAGATCCTGCGTCCTTCGCGCAGCGATTCGTGCAACGATTTTTCGTGAAACCTGCCGTTGACCGCGCTGCGGACGATGGTCTTGAGCACGTCGCCGTCGTAGGGCTTGGTCAGGTAATAATAGGCGCCCGCCTTTAAACCCTCGACGATATCCTCGTTTTCGACCTTCGCGGTCTGCATGACGACCGGAATCTGCTCCATCATCTGGTGTTCCTTGATGTTGGCGAGCACCTGCATGCCGTCGAGGACGGGCATCATGCGGTCGAGGATGACGACATCGTAGCCGGTCGGATCGGATTCGAGTAGTTCCCAGGCCTGCTGCCCATTGCTCGCGGTCACCAGTTCATAGTTATCGTTTTCGAGATGCGCGCGGATGATATCGAGGTTAATAGGCTCGTCATCGACGATCAGTATGGTGGCTCTCGACTTATCCAATTTGCTTTACTCCGATGTACTTGCTGCTCACGCCGAAAAATTCTCCACCCAACTCGTTGACCAGACGCCGAATCTAGTTGTTATATTCGAATCATGTGCGCTAAATTGCACGCCAGATTACAGAGCCTGAATTATAGACAACAGTTTACGATTGTTGGGAATAATCAGAATCGCGGCGGCAGGAAGCATTCTACCGAAAAAGGGGCACGACTCGAAGCAGCCATAAGGAATCATGATGACTTATCCGTTTTGCAGCGAAGATTTCAAGGCGCAACCCTACTGGTGGGATGGGACTCCATCCTCCCCGCTGCGCGACCGCGAGTTAGCAGACGAGACCGATGTGCTGGTAATCGGTTCTGGCTATACCGGCCTTCACTGCGCGTTGCAAACCGCCGCGGCCGGCCGCAGCACGACCGTAATCGATGCACAGGACGCGGGCTGGGGCTGCAGCACCCGCAACGGTGGTCAGATCAGCGGCGAAATCAAGCCCGGCTTCGAAGCACTTCGTAGCCGTTACGGCGCCGGTCGCGCCCATGCGCTGGTCAGCGAGGCGCGCGGCGCGCTCGAATGGCTCGGCGAGTTCGTCGAGAGCAACGCGCTCGACTGCGACTACAGCCGCTGCGGTCGCTTCCTCGCGGCCCACAATCCGCGGCAGTTCCGCAGGCTGGAATCGATGGCACGGCATCAGCCCGACGGCCTCGAGCAAAGCCTGCGCATCGTTGAGCCAGGCGATCAGGCCAGCGAGATCGACAGCAATTACTATCACGGGGGGCTCGTGATCGAACGGCATTGTGCGCTCGATCCGGCCAGGTATCACCGCGGGTTAATGCAGCTGGCGCAGGCAGCCGGTGCGCAGGTGCACGGGCATTGCGCCGCCCTGTCGGTGGAGCGCATGCGCGCCGGCTTCAAGGTTGTTACCAGCCGCGGCGCGATCGTGGCCCGGGACCTGGTGGTTGCCACCAACGGCTATACCGGCGGCGTAACGCCGTGGCAGCGGCGGCGAGTCATTCCGATTGGCAGCTACATGCTGGCTACCGAAGCGATGGACCCGGCACTCGCCGAACGGCTCATGCCGCATCATCGGGTGTTCAGCGATACGCGCAGGATCGTCGTTTATTTCCGGCGCTCGGCCGATGGAAATCGCCTGCTATTCGGCGGCAGGGTGTCGGTGTTCGAGTCTGACCCTGTGAAATGTCTGCCGGCGCTGAGACAGGAAATGCTGCGAATATTTCCGCAGCTCGAGGATGTCAGGATCAGCCACACCTGGATGGGTTTCGTCGCCTATACCTTCGATCACTTGCCTCATCTTGGCGTGGAGGACGGTATTCATTACGCGATGGGTTACTGCGGATCCGGGATTTGCCTGGCCAGTTACCTCGGCAACCGGCTCGGCATGCGGCTGCTTGGAGAGCCCGGGGGCGGCAGCGCCTTCGCCGAAACCCGCTTCCCGACGCGTCCGATGTACAGCGGCAAACCATGGTTCCTGGCGAGCGCTGTACGCTATTACCAGTTACTGGATCGGTTGCGTTAGCGTCCGGACAGCGACCGAATATTTTGCACTATTTGGGTGCATAAAACCTCATCAGGCGCCTCAAACCCCGCCAATTTGAACCGTATCTGGCATCGTTTTTTTTTCCGGGTATCGTTGCGCGTATTGCACAATTTTGGGGAGCGTGTTGTGAAACTGGTTACGGCAATCATCAAACCTTTCAGACTGGAGGAGGTGCGCGCAGCCTTGTCCGAGATCGGGATCCAGGGTTTGACCGTTTACGAGGTCAAGGGCTTCGGTCGTCAGAAAGGGCATACCGAGCTTTACCGTGGCGCCGAGTACGTCGTCGATTACATTCCCAAGACTAAAATCGAAGTCGCGATCGATGACGATCAGCTTGACGCCGTGATCGAGGCCATCATCGAATCGGCCAAAACCGGCAAGATCGGTGACGGTAAAATTTTCGTCATCCCGTTGGAAAATGCCATCCGGGTTCGCACCAGCGAAACCGGCAGCAGCGCTTTGTAGGAGTTCGCAATGAAGAGACTCGGATTATTCGTCAGCCTGAGCGCGCTAGCGCCGTTATCAAACGCAATTGCCGATGATGGCCTGAACGGCGCCGATACCGCGTGGATCCTGACTTCGACCGCGCTGGTTTTATTCATGACCTTGCCGGGGCTCGCGCTGTTCTACGGTGGCCTGGTGCGCAGCAAGAACGTGCTCTCGGTTTTGATGCAGTGTTTCGCGATTACCTGCGTGGCCACCATTATCTGGGTTATCGTCGGTTACAGCATCGCGTTTGGCGATGGCGGTAACGCCAATGCGGTCTGGGGTGGCCTGTCGCGGGTGTTCCTGGCCGATATGTCGCGTACGGCGCTGGCCGGATCGATACCAGAAACCGTGTTCAGCATGTTCCAGCTGACCTTTGCGATCATCACCCCGGCGTTAATCGTCGGTGGTTTCGCCGAGCGCATGCGTTTCTCGGCTATCCTGATGTTTTCCGCGATCTGGTTACTGCTGGTTTACCTGCCGGTCTGCCACTGGGTCTGGGGCGGCGGCTGGCTTGGTGAGATGGGGCTGCTGGATTTCGCCGGTGGTACCGTGGTGCATATCACCGCGGGCGTAGCCGCCATCGTTACCGCGATGGTGCTGGGCAATCGCCGCGGATTCCCACGTAGCGCGATGATGCCGCATAACATGACCATGACAATTACCGGGGCCGGGATGTTGTGGGTCGGCTGGTTTGGTTTTAACGCCGGCAGCGCGCTGAGCGCCGGTGGCGATGCCGGCATGGCGATGCTGGTTACGCATATCAGCGCCGCGATGGGGGCTTTTACCTGGATGATGATCGAATGGAAACGTTACGGCAAACCCTCGGCCCTGGGTGCGGTTACCGGCATGGTTGCCGGTCTCGGCACGATTACACCGGCGTCGGGTTTTGTCGGTCCGGTAGCGGCGTTGTTTATCGGGCTTGCCGCGGGTGCCATCTGTTATACCGCCACGGTCTTTATCAAGCAAAGACTGCAGATCGATGATTCTCTCGACGTATTCCCCGTGCATGGTGTGGGCGGGGCACTGGGAACGCTGTCGGCCGGTATTTTCGTCGCCAGCGAGCTCGGTGGTGCGGGACTCGCCGAAGGCGTCAGCACGGGACAGCAGCTGGGCGTGCAACTGATTGGCGTGGTGGCGACGATTACCTGGACCGCGTTCGCCACTTACCTGATCCTGAAGCTGGTGTCGATATTTGTCGAGCTGCGGGTCAACGAGGAAGACGAAACCGTGGGTCTGGATCTGACCGCCCACGAGGAAAGCGGTTACAACCTCTAACACCGGGTCTGGATCACTTTTTCGCGAACCAAAACCTGGTCTGCCCCTTTTTTGCCCTGCCACGTGGCTTTGCCACTAGCTGGGAAACACCAGCGGAAACTCCTCGGCAACCAGCGGATCTCCGGGCCTGAGCCTTTGTTCGAGACCCGGGAAGGGCGGCGAAATTTCGCCCGATCGCTGCGCATAGACGGTGTCGTCGCCGAGCCAGCGTGCCGCGAAACCGCGCCGGCGGTGGGTCGCGGACCGATTCGATGGCGCACCGTGAATCGTCAGGAAATGAAAGGCGATGGCGTCGCCGGGTTCTAGCGACCAGCTGCGGATGTCGTAATCTGCGCGGTGATTGTCGATATCCGGGATCGATTCGAGTCTTTCGTCGGCGTGATCATAATCGACGCCGCTGAACTTGCGCGGCAGGAACCAGCGCCCCCAGTCGTGGGAACCGGCAATGAACTCGGGGCAGGTTTCGATGCCGACCGGGTCGAGCGGAATCCACATGCTGCAGACCTGCCAGCCATCGACGCAGTAATAGGGCTGGTCATGGTGCCAGGGGGTGATCTTGTCGGTGCCGGGTTCCTTGACCAGTACGTGCTCGTGAAACAGGCGCACGCTTTCGGACTGCATCAGGTCGGTAGCCATTTCCGCGGCTGGCGAATCGAAGACGAAGCGGCGGTATTCGTCGATGCGGCTCCAGTTGCAGTAATCGCCGAAAAACCGGCCGGACTGGCCCGCGTCGAGGTACTCACGGCCCCAGGGTCCGGGATTTTGCATATTAATTTCGACGCCCCGGCGCAGCGTATCGATCCAGTCGCCGAAAACACCGCGCAGCAGGATCACGCCGTCGCGGCGGAAGTCCTCGATCTGTGGGTCGGATACCCTCGGCATGAAGCGGGCTTGTCAGCTCCCCTCGACGATGCAAAGGTCGCGCTGCGCGGCGTCGTGCGCAAAGGATAACGCTTCCTGATAGGCGGCCGAGCGGTAGCAGGCCTCGGCGTCCTCGACGCTAGGGAACCGCACCACCACGTTGCGCGCGCGCTCGTTGCCCTCGAGCCAGACGGTGCGGGTGCCGCGCGCCAGGAATTCTCCGCCGTGCGCTTCGATCGCGCCGGTAGCCCGTTTTGCGTATTCGCCGTAGGCGTCGGGATCGGTAACATGAACGTGGGCGATCCAGTAGGCGGCCATAACATTATCCTCTCGAGGTCCTGAAGTCGGCAGGTTGATATACTAGAGCGGATAATGCCAGAAGAAAACCGCTTTGTGGGCGGCCGACGAGCGCGGGGAAGGCAGTAATTGAATCCGCCAACGTAATCACCTGGCTGCTAGCGGTAACCTGGACAGACATGAACCCGGCAAAAATAAGACGACACCTGGACGCGCTCGCCGACCTGGATGCTGATGTTAACCGGGCACTGCAAATTGTTCGCTACCCGCCCCCGCGTATCAGGGCGCAGGGATTCGAAACCCTGCTGTCGATCGTCGTGTCGCAGCAGATCTCGACCAGTGCCGCGGCGGCGATCATGGACCGTGTGCGCGCATTGCTGCCGACCATGGACGCGGGCGCCGTGCTCGATTTGCCAGACGGCGCGTTACGCGCGGCCGGATTGTCGGCGCGTAAGGTCGACTATGTCGAGGAGCTGGCCAGGGCCATGGTCGAAAACCGCTTCGATCCCGGCCTGCTTGGCGCGCTGGATGACCAGTCTGCGATCGAAGCGATTTGCTTGCTGAAGGGCTTCGGCGTCTGGAGCGCCGAGATCTACCTGATGTTTTCGTTGCAGCGCAGCGACGTCTTTCCCGCGGGCGACCTGGCGCTGCGCATCGCCTTGCAGAAACTGAAAGGTATCGACGAGGCGCTGACCGAAAAGCAGGCGCGCGCACTGGCGGCGCGCTGGTCGCCTTATCGATCCGCGGGCAGCCTGTTGCTATGGCATTACTACCACGGCGCGCCAGCCTGAAGCGGGGCAAAAACAAAACTTGTCGCCGACACCCGCGAAAACTATATTAGCGCATTATGAACCGACTGATCGATCTCGAACGTTACCCGCTGCACCGGCTCGATAGCGCTGCCGGAGAGCGGCTGGTCGCAGGCTGCATCGACGAACTGGAAGGCACCGGCATGTTTACGCTGCGAGGATTCATGCGCAGCGAAATAATCGACGATATCCTGCCCGGCCTGCTGCAAAAGCTCGAACACGAATCCTTCAACCATGAGCGCGAGCACAATATTTATTTCAGCGACGAAGTCGCGGGCATACCCGCCGACCACCCGGCGCTGGCCCGGGTGAGGACGGTCAACCACACCCTCTGCGGCGATCAGCTCGCACCGCCGCTATTACAGATTTATCGCTGGCCCGGTATGACCGAATTCCTCGCCCGGGTGATGCACAAGCCGCGCCTCTACCCGATGGACGATCCGCTGGCCTGCGCCAATATCCTCGGTTACTACGAGGGAGAGGGATTGAACTGGCATTTCGATCGTTCCGAGTTTACCACCACGCTGCTGCTGCAGGCGCCCGTCGATGGCGGCGAGTTCCAGTATCGCCAGGCGCTGCGCAGCGACAGCGACCAGAATTACGACGGCGTCGCCCGCCTGCTGCGCGGCGAAGATCCCGAGGTATCCACGCTAAGGCTGGCCGCGGGCGACCTGAACGTGTTCAGGGGCAAAAATACCGCGCACCGGATCACGCCGCCGCGGGGCGACCTGGCCCGCATGGTTACCGTGTTTTCCTACTACGAGACGCCCGGACGGATGTTCACGGACGCCGAGAACATGGGCTTTTACGGCCGCGTCAACGCCTGAAACCAAGCAAAAAAAAAGCCGCGGTTGGGGACCGCGGCTAATTGGGATGAGTCATCCCCGTGGAGGTAATGCAGAAATCTAGCAGGCGTATCCGAACCAGGTCAGCGTCTTGTTCGGATTGTTCTGGTCACAGGTCCCCGAACCCATCAGCCCCGCATAGGTAGCGGGATTCATGTAAATCATGTAGTTCGCGGGATTCAGGGTCTCCTTGTACATCGCCGGGTCGGTCACGTGCATGTATGAATTCGGATTCATCCAGTAATTCATGGTCTGTGGATCCATCATGACCTGGTAAGACGCCGGATTCATCCACGCCATCATGTTCTCGGGCTTCATGAATTCCATGTAAAACTGTGGCTTCATGAATTGCGTGTAGCTCGCGGGATTCATGAAACCCATGTGCGTCGACATGTGCGTCTTCGGATCGACCCATTGCACCCACGCGCCGGGGTGGGCAGCGTTGAAAGTCAGTTCGGTGGAAATATTGGGCTGTTGGGTCGGCGCGGTAAACGCGGTCGCCCAGTAATTCGGATCGAAAAAGTTGCTGTTGTTTGCCGGAGCCGCCGCTGGGGCCACCGCCTCGGGCTCGCCTTCGGCCTGGTTTGCGCTGGATGCGACGCTGATCGTTAGCAGGGCAGACGCCACGAGCGCTAGCAGTTTATTGTTCATACGAGCTTCCTCTCTATAAATTTATCGGATGGATTAAAACTGCAGGGGATTATCGTGTATATAAGTAAAGACTAATATACATATGAAGGGTTAGCCGGGATATCCCCTTTGGAGGGGGGCGTCCCTGGAGCGAAGGCTTAGCGCGGCTGCGGCAGGGTAAACCGATGAAAGCGCCAGGTCAGCAGGCAGGCCGCGACCGCGAGGCCCGTCGCCAGTCCCCACCACAGGCCGGCGCCGCCCATTTCGAGGTGAAACGCCAGGATCGAGCCGCCACCGATGCCGAGCACCCAGTAACCGAAGCCGGCGATCCACAGGGGCAGCAGGTTGTCCTTCATGCCCCTGAGGGCGCGGGCCGCGGTCGCCTGCAGACCGTCGAATATCATGAATATCGCGGCGATGACGAGGAAATGCGATGCCATTGCCGACACTTCGGTAAAGCCGAGGTCCTGCGGGGATATGAAGATCAGGATGATCGGCTCGGCGAAGGCGATCGGCACCACGATCATGGTCGAGACGATGATGACTACCAGTTTCATGCCGAGGAAACCCGCCCTGCGGGCTTGCGCCATATTATCCCGGCCGATGGCATGCGCGACGCGGATCATCGTGGCCTCGGCGAGGCCGAAGGCGATGACGAAAGGTATGCCGACCCAGGCTGCGGTGATCTGGTATGCGGCCAGGGTCTTGGCGCCGATAACTCCCGACAGGATCGACGTCGCGACAAACAGGCCGGCTTCGAGAAAGGCGAGACCGGCAACCGGTGTGCCGAGTGTCAGGATTTCCCTGCAGGTTGGCCAGATTAACTGCCATCTACCCCGGAAAATTCCGAAGCCGCGAAACATGGGTTTGCGGAATACGTGCAGCGCCAGTGTCAGGAACATGAACCACGAGACGATGGTGGTGGCGAGTCCGGCCCCGAACAGGCCCAGCGGCGCGAGTCCGAAACCACCGTAAACGAACCACAGGGTCAGCAGGTAGTTTAAACCGACCGCGACAACGGTGATGACCAGGATCGATACGGTCTGTGACAGGACCGCGACAAAGTTGCGAAACACCGAGAACCACAGTATCGGCAGCACCGCCCCACTGAGCCCTTTCAGGTAGCCGCGCGCCAGTTCGATGACCTTCGGATCCTGATCGGTTACGACCAGTGCCAGGTCGAGGTTCCAGACCAGTATCATTGCCGGGATACCGAGCCCCGTGGCGACGAAGAGTCCCTGCCTGATCGACTGGCCAAGTTCCCGATCCTTGCCGGCACCCAGCGCCTGGGCGGCAAGCACGCCGACCACCGACAGCAACGCCATCAGCACCACCAGGATTTCGAAGGACAGGTCGCCGGCGATGCCGACCGCGGCCAGCGACTGGTAGCCGAGCTTGCCGACCACCATCCTGGTGGTGATGAACATCGCGAACTCGGCGAGATAGGCGGCCGACAGCGGGATCGCGATGATGAAGAACTGGCGCAGTTCGCCTTTCAGTGTCGAATCGATTTTAAGCATTTGGTAGCGACCCCGGGAGGCGGTAATGTAGTTTAATCGCCTTCGAAACGATAGTGCGGGACGGCGGAAACGGGTATATTCTCGATTTTTATAGTAATATTCGCTTCTTGACGCGACCGTGTGACTATCCGGTAACTCGGCGGGTCTAGGAAATAGACGACAGTCCCAGGGAAGCCGAACTCGGAGCTGTCCCAGAAAAATAATTCGGCCTATCAATCGAAGGAGATAATCATGAAAGTATTTGGCAAAATTGCCCTCGCATCGCTATTGGCGACATCGCTTGGCGGTGGCAGCGCCCTGGCGGCGGAGCAGCAATTCATTTCGATCGGCACCGGCGGTGTAACCGGCGTCTACTATCCGACCGGCGGCGCCATTTGCCGGCTGGTCAACAAGAACCGCAAGGAGCACGGTATCCGCTGCTCGGCGGAATCCACGGGTGGCTCGATCTACAACATCAATACCATTCGTACCGGGGAACTCGAGTTCGGTGTCGCCCAGTCCGACTGGCAATACCACGCCTATAACGGTACCTCGGAGTTCGAGGCCCAGGGACCGTTCAAGGACCTGCGCGCGGTGTTTTCCGTGCACCCGGAGCCGGTTACGGTTATCGCGAGCGACAGTTCCGGCATCAAGCAGTTGACCGACGCCAAGGGCAAGCGCCTCAACATCGGTAACCCCGGTTCGGGTACCCGCGGCACCTGGGAAGTCATCGAGAAGGCGCTCGGCTGGAGCCGTAGCGATCTCAAGCTTGCCGCCGAAATGAAGTCGGCCGAAACCGGGCAGGCGGTGTGCGACGGCAAGATCGACGCTTACTTCTGGCTGGTGGGACACCCGTCCGCGCTGACCCAGGAGTCGCTGGCAACCTGCGATGCTCACCTGGTGGAAGTCAAGGGTCCTGCCATCGAAAAGCTGGTCAAGGAGAATTCGTTTTATCGCACAGCGAAAATTCCGGCCGGGATGTATAACAACAAGGGCGATATCGAGACCTTTGGCGTGGCCGCGACTTTCGTCAGCAGCGCCCAGGTCCCGGACAAGGTAGTTTATACCGTGGTCAAGGCAGTCTTCGAAAATTTCGATGACTTCAAAAAACTGCATCCGGCCTTCGCCAACCTGACGGAGAAGGAAATGATCAGCGATGCGATTTCCGCGCCGCTGCATCCCGGTGCGGTCAAGTACTACAAAGAAAGGGGCTGGATGTAACATCCAATCTGCAAATAACCAACGGGTCGCATTTAGCGGCCCGTTTGGTTTTGATTACCCATAATAATATCGAGGGGGAGGTTCCGATGGTGGACCAGAAAGAAGGCCAGAGTTTGCAGGACGAGATAGTCGCGTCGGTCGATACCGGCGCCAGGGCGCCGATCGGCTGGGAGGCGAAATTTATCGCCGCGACCGCTTTCATCTGGGCGCTGTTCCAGCTCTACATCGCGTCCAACCTGCCGTTCTGGCTCAGTGACGTCACCGGTTTTAGCCTGGTGGTCACCAATTCCAACGCGCGCCTGATTCACCTGGCCTTCGGCCTGTTTCTGGCGGCGCTGGCATTTCCCCTGTTCAAGAAAAGTTCCAAAACATCGATACCCTGGTACGACTGGGTGCTGGCGGCAACCGGTGTTGCCTGTTGTCTTTACATCGTCGTGCTGCGCAACGAAATCGCGGTGCGCGCGGGCCTGCCGACCCAGGGAGACCTGATCGCTTCTACTGTCGGCATGATAATTCTTGGCATTACCGTTTACCGGGCGCTCGGCCTGCCGTTGCTGATCGTCGCGAGCGTGTTCGTCGCCTACGTGTTTTTCGGAAATTCTCCGAACCTCCCCGAGGCGATCCAGTGGAAAGGCGCTTCCTACGGCAAGGCCATGTGGCACTTCTGGATGCAGAACGAAGGCGTATTCGGCGTCGCGCTGGGTGTTTCGGCCTCGTTGATATTCCTGTTCGTGCTGTTCGGCTCGATCCTGGAAAAAGCCGGCGCCGGTAACTACTTCATCAAGATCGCGTTCGCGTTGCTGGGGCACCTGCGCGGCGGGCCCGCCAAGGCCGCGGTGGTAGCGTCCGCGTTGAGCGGCCTGTACTCGGGATCCTCGATCGCCAACGTCGTGACCACCGGTACCTTTACCATCCCGTTGATGAAGCGCACCGGGTTCAGTCCCGAAAAAGCGGGCGCGGTCGAGGTTGCGTCTTCGACCAACGGGCAGCTGACACCGCCGGTCATGGGTGCCGCCGCGTTTCTGATCGCTGAATTCACGGGCATCAGTTATACCGATATTCTAAAGCACGCGCTGGTGCCGGCGCTGGTGTCCTACATCGCGCTGGTTTATATCGTGCATCTCGAAGCGCTGAAAATGAATTTGAAGGGCTTGCCCAAGCTGCCGTCGACGAAATCGTTTGCCAGCAAGATGATCGGATTCCTGAGCGGTTTTATCGGGATCAGCATTCTCGGGATTCTGGTATATTACGGGCTGGGCTGGGTGAAGCAGGCCATCCCCGATTTTGCTTTCGCCATTGTCGCCATTGGATGCGCCACGGCGTACCTGTACCTGGTATGGCTGGCATCGAGACAACCGGACCTCAAGGTCGACCCGCCGGACGCGCCCATCCTCGAGCTACCCCACGCGGGGACCGTCGCGGTTACCGGCCTCTACTTTATCCTGCCGATCGTTATCCTGATCTGGTGCATCATCATCGAGCGGCTGTCCCCGGCGCTGTCGGCGCTGTGGGCCACGGTCGCGATGATCGTGGTGGTACTGACGCAGGATCCGCTCAAGGCGTTCTTTCGCGGCGCCGGCAACTATGGCGCCGCTTTCAGGGTTGGACTGGGTCACTGGATCGAGGGCATGATTGCCGGCTCCCGCAACATGATCAGCATCGCGGTGGCCACCGGCGCCGCCGGCATCATCGTCGGCACCATATCGCTGACCGGCGCGCACCAGGTAGTCGGCGAATTTGTCGAATTCCTGTCCGGCGGCAGCCTGATCTTCATGTTGATTCTGGTGGCGCTGATGAGCCTGATTCTCGGCATGGGCCTGCCGACCACGGCCAACTATATCGTCGTGTCGTCGCTGATGGCTCCGGTTATTATCACGCTCGGCGCGCAGAGCGGGCTGATCGTGCCGCTGATCGCGGTGCACCTGTTCGTGTTTTATTTCGGCATTCTCGCCGATGACACGCCGCCGGTCGGACTGGCGGCTTTCGCCGCCGCCGCGATTTCGGGCGGTGATCCGATCAAGACCGGTATCCAGGGTTTCGCCTACGATATCCGCACCGCGTTGTTGCCGTTCCTGTTTATCTTCAATACCGAGCTGCTGCTGATCGACGTGTCGGTGCAGAAGGCATTTTTCGTGTTCGGCGTAGCGGTCATCGCGATGATGCTGTTTGCGTCGGCGACGCAGGGCCACCTGTTCGTGCGCAACAGGATCTGGGAGTCTGCGGTGCTGCTGCTGGTCGCGTTTACGCTGTTTCGCCCCGGTTTCTGGCTGGACATGGTGTCGCCGCCCTACGATATTCACGATCCCAGCGAGATTTTCCAGGTCATCGACGAGGTCCCCGCCAGCGGAGAGCTGATGCTCGTGGTCAGCGGGCCCGACTTCGATACCGGTGATATTGCCAAAACCACGATCCTGGTGCCGCTGGCGCAGGCGGCCGACGCCGAGACCCGGCTCAAGGATGCGGGTCTCTCGGTGGTGGTAGAGGACGGCAAGGCGATCATCGAGGAACCGTTCCCCGGCACGCCGTACTTCGAGAGCCTGGGCAAGGCATTCGATTATTACGGCGACCAGCCGACGCAGGTCGCCGAGGTTCGCCTGGCCGCAGAGCGCATTTACAAGGAAGTATTCTACATACCGGCAGTCCTGCTGCTCGCGCTGATCATGATTCTGCAAAAGCGCCGCCAGCGCGAAGAGTCGATTCCCTCGCCGACGCCTGCCGCGGCAACCTGACCCTCGACCCATTGCTGCCGATAATTCCGGGGACACGATACTTGATCCAGTTGAGTGATGTGTCCCCGGAACCGGAATAAGTATCGTGTCTCCCGAATTGACGGTGGCCATTAGGTGACGCCGTTTATTGGCGGTCTGGTATTGCTGGCCGCGTTGCTGCACGCCGGCTGGAACGCGATGGCAAAATCGGGCGGCACGCCGCAATACAGTATCGCGTCTTACCGCCTGGTCAGCGCGATCTGCTGTCTGCCGCTGCTGTTCCTGTTCCCGCTTCCGCTGGTGGCGAGCTGGCCCATGCTGCTCGCTTCGATGGTTATCCACACGCTTTACTACGTAACGCTGTCGAAATCCTACAACAGTGGTGACCTGTCCCAGGTATACCCGCTGTTTCGCGGTCTCGCGCCGGTACTGGTGCTGCTCGGCGCGGCCCTGCTTGCCGGAGAATACATCGGCTCCGGAGCCATGCTCGGCATCGGGCTGGTCAGCGTCGGGCTGGTCAGCATTACCTTCGCCGGCGGTGCGCTCGGCAAGATTTCGTCGGCTGCCCTCGGTTGGGGCCTGGCCACATCGGTGCTGATCGCGGCCTACACCATTGCCGACGGCATGGGGGTCAGGGCGGCGGGAAATCCATTCAGTTATATCATCTGGCTGTTTATCCTCGAGCCGATCCCTATCGGCAGCTGGTTGCTGCTGCGAGACCGGGCGAGGTGGTTCGGTTACATCACAAAAAAACCGGGCAAGATCTGCGCCGGCGCCTTCGCCGCGGCGACCGCCTACGCGATGGTGATCTATGCCATGGGCGTGGCGCCGATGGCGATGGTTTCGTCGTTGCGCGAAACCAGTGTAATATTTGCAGCCTTGATAGGAACCCTGTTATTTCGCGAGCCGTTCGGCCGGCAGCGTATCATCGCGGCGATACTGGTTTGTTGCGGGGTAGCCCTGATAAAAATCCTCGATTGAGCGGAGCGCCGGCTATGTCATTAACCCAGAAATTCCCCCGCGTGGAGCTGAGCCACCTGCCCACTCCGCTGGAACTGCTAAACAACGTCAGCGCGGAATTCGACACCAACGTCTGGATCAAACGCGACGATTGCACCGGGCTTGCTTTCGGCGGCAACAAGAGCCGACAGCTCGAATTCTACATCGGCCAGGCGCTGGAGCAGGGCGCCGATACCCTGCTGACGACCGGTGCCGTACAGTCGAACCATGTCCGCATGACGGTCGCGGCGGCGCGCAAGATGGGTCTCGAAGTCGAGGTGCAGCTAGAGCACCGCGTCGACCGCAACCAGCCCGAGTATCATCAGTCCGGAAATCCCTACCTGGTCAGACTCATGGGTGCGAAAATTCACTACTATCCGGAGGGCGAGGATGAGGCGGGAGCCGACCTGGCACTAGAGCGGCGCGCGTCGGAACTCGAACGGCAGGGCAGGAAGGCTTACGTAATTCCACTATCGAACGCCCATACGCCTTACGGCGCTCTCGGATATGTCGATTGCGGGGAAGAGTTGATGTCGCAATTGAATCGGCGCGAAATCGAACCCACGCGCTTCATCGTGCCATCGGGTTCCGCCTCGACGCATACCGGTTTCCTGCTGGGCGTCAGGGCATGTGGCTGTCATGCACCGGTGCACGGCGTCTGCGTGCGTCGCGATGCGCAAAGCCAGAAACAAAGAGTCGCAACCAAGCTGCGGGCCGTGATCGATACCATTGGTAGCGATATCGATATACCTGACGCCGAAATTTTTTGCGATGACAGCATGCTGGCGCCCGGCTATGGATTGCCGAACGAAGACACGGTCGCGGCGATCAAATATCTGGCCAGACGCGAGGGCATCCTGCTGGACCCGACTTATAGCGGCAAGACCTTCGCGGTATTGCTGAAACTATTGCAGGGCGGCAACTATCGTGCGCAGGACAACCTGGTGTTTCTGCACACCGGCGGCGCCGCGTCGCTGTTTGCCTACCCGGAGCTGGTCGAGCAGGCCTGAGGATCTTGCATGGATAGTCTGGAATGGAATATTGCCACGGTCGCCAGCGTCATCGACCTCGCCGTGGCCCCGGTTTTCCTGCTGGCCGGTATTTCCGGACTGCTGGTTGTGCTGACCAATCGGCTGGGGCGCACCATCGACCGTTCGCGTTCGCTGCAGGCGGCAGAGTCGGAGTTTATATCCGAGTCGCACAAGCAGATGATCAAGGGCGAGAGAGCGAGCCTGATAATGCGTATACGTTTAAGCTACTTCGCGATCAGCATGTCGACGCTGAGCGCGATCCTGGTTTGCCTGGTCATCGTGGCCCTGTTTCTCGGCAGCCTGTTCCAGTTCAATGTGGCGATCGTCGTCGCGATCCTGTTCATCGTCTGCATGATCATATTAAGCCTCGCGTTCAGCTCCTTTCTGCTGGAGGTGCTGATTTCCACCCGCGCGCTGCGGGCGTCGCTGATTCATACCGAGACATTTCGCCTCATCGAAAGGGAGAAACCCCCCGCAAACGACCCCGAACGGATATCTATCGATAGTTAAATTGACGCGACGCCTTTACAATTGCCGGTTTTTATCAGTAACAAATCATCGACAAACTTCAGGAGAGTAAAATGACCAAACCCAGAGTCATAGTCACCCGTCGCTGGCATCCCGACGTCGAACAGGTGCTGGTCGAGCGATTCGATACCCGGCTTAACGAGGACGATCACCCGATGTCGGTGGCGGAACTGCAGGATGCGCTGCGCAATGCCGACGCGGTGCTACCGACGGTTTGCGACAAGGTAACCGCCGAAGTACTCGGCGTCGATAATATCCACGCGAAAATCCTCGGTAGCAACGGCGTCGGATTCAACCATATCGACCTGGAAGCCGCCAAAGCGGCGGGCCTGACGGTCACCAATACGCCCGAGGTGCTGACCGACTGTACCGCCGACCTCGCGATGGCGCTGCTGCTTGCGGTCGCGCGTCGCATCGGTGAAGGCGAGCGTCACCTGCGCAACGGTGAATGGACCGGGTGGCGTCCGACTCACATGATGGGTACCAGCGTCACCGGCAAGACTCTCGGCCTGATCGGCATGGGCCGTATCGCGCGCGCGGTCGCCGCGCGGGCCGCGCACGGTTTCAATATGAAAATCATCTACCACGACCCGTTTCCGCCTCGCGACGAGGATATCGCCGGCTTGAACGCGAGCCGCTGCGCGTCGCCGCAGCAAGTGTTCGAGCAGGCCGATTTTGTCTCGCTGCATTGTCCGGGGGGTAAGGAAACCTATCACCTGATCTCGACCGATGCGTTCAAGGCGATGAAAGCGGGAGCGTTCCTGATCAATACCGCGCGCGGTGATGTCGTCGACGAGGCGGCACTGGTTAGCGCGCTCGAAAAGGGCGAGATCGCCGGCGCCGGCCTCGACGTGTTCGAGAAGGAACCCGCGGTGACCGCCGGATTGCTAAAAATGGAAAACGTCGTGCTGTTGCCGCATCTCGGTAGCGCCACGCAGGAAACCCGCAAGGCCATGGGGATGCGCGTCGTCGAAAACATCGAAGCCTTCTTCAAGGGCGAAACGCCGCGCGACAAAATAGTCTAGGCTCCGGTAGCGTCACCCCCGCGGCCTGACCGCGGGGTCTCGTGCTGACCCGGGTTTCGGCCGATTCTAAAAACCGCGGTCAAGCAGCGGGTATGACAACCTCCGGTCGGCCCCGTCCACGGCGGGAGTATTCAATGGGGAGGCATTCTCGTCGAATTTCGATTTACCCGCGTTCCCGGGATCGGATCGGAAAGCCTACAGACAGGCCTCGAACAGCGCGCGGGTATTCTGCGCATTCATCGCGACCGGGTTGCCGCCGACGCTCGGATCCTTCAGCGCCGAGTCGACCAGCCAGTCGAGGTCGGGATCGATGACACCGAGTTCGGTCAGATTGGCCGGTATGCCGAGCGACCGGTTAAGTTCGACTACGAAGTCATAAAAACCATCGAAACCCCCGTCGATGCCGAGATAAGCGGCCAGCGCCTGGATCCGGGTTTCTATGGCGTCGCGGTTGAACTTCAGCACCGGCGCCATCACCACGGCGTTGGTGGTGCCGTGATGGCTGTTGTAATAGGCACCGATCGGGTGCGACAGCGCGTGAATCGCGCCCAGGCCTTTCTGGAATGCGGTTGCCCCCATCGCGGCCGCCGACATCATGTGCGCGCGTGCCTCCAGATCGCCGCCGTCGGCGTAGGCGCGCGGCAGGTATTCCTTGACCAGGCGCATGCCTTCGACCGCGATACCCTGGCTCATCGGATGGTAATGCGGCGAGCAGTAAGCCTCGAGGCAATGCGCAAACGCGTCCATGCCGGTACCGGCGGTAATCGCCGCCGGCATGCCGACGGTGAGTTCCGGATCGCAGATCACGACCGCGGCCAGGATCTTCGGGTGGAAGATGATTTTCTTTTCGTGCGTTACCGAGTTGGACAGCACGCCGGCGCGACCGACCTCGGAGCCGGTGCCTGCCGTGGTCGGCACCGCGACGATCGGCGCGATCTTGTCGGCATCGGCGCGCGTCCACCAGTCGCCGACATCTTCGAAATCCCATACCGGCCGGCTCTGGCCGCACATGAAGGCGATGACCTTGCCGAGGTCCAGCCCGGAGCCGCCGCCGAAAGCGACCACGCCATCATGCCCGCCATCGCGGTATGCCTTGAGGCCTGCCTCCAGGTTTTTTTCGTTCGGATTGGGATCGACCTCGGCAAAAATTGCCTTGCCGAGCCCAGCCTGCTCGAGCAGCGCCAGGGTGTTGGTGGTAATCGGCAAGCTGGCGAGGCCGCGGTCGGTCACCAGCAACGGTTTGTGCATGCCGGCGGTGCTGCAGGCATCCGCGATTTCCCTGATCCGGCCGGAGCCGAATCGAATGGCGGTTGGGTAGGACCAGTTTCCGGTAAGTTGCATCTGTTTATCTCGTTAGTTTATCAATCTGTGTTATGCCCGTTCGAAGCCCCGGCTAACCTCGTAGTCGGTGACCCTGCTGTTGAAATCCTCGAGTTCCCATTCGGCCGCGTGCACGTAGTGATCGACCACGTCGGAACCCAGCGCGTCGCGCAGCATATTCGATTTCTTCAGCGCCTGGGCGGCATCGGCGAGTGTCGATGGTATTTCGCGCGCGCGGCGCGCCTGGTAGGCGTCGCCTTTGAACTCCTTTTCCAGCTCGAGTTTATTCTCGATGCCGGCGATTCCGGCGGCGATCTGCGCGGCGATCGCCAGGTATGGATTCAGGTCGCTGCCGCCAACCCGGCACTCGACGCGCACGTTACGCGTGCCGTCACCGACCACGCGGTAACCGGCGGTGCGGTTATCGAGCGACCAGATCGCCTTGGTCGGAGCGAAGGTGCCAGCCATGAAACGTTTGTAGGAATTCACGTAGGGCGCCAGGAAAAAAGTATTGTCACTGGCGTAGTTGAGCAGTCCGGCGAGGTAGTGACGCATCAGCGCCGACATGCCGTACTCCGCTGCGGCGTCGTAAAAGACCGGCTCGCCGGCGGTCGACTTCAGCGACTGGTGAATATGGCTGGAGGAGCCCGCGGCGTCGTGACTCCACTTGGCGAGAAAGGTCACCGCGCGATCGTTCAGAAACGCGATTTCCTTGATTGCGTTCTTGACCAGGCAGTGGTTATCCGCCATTTCCAGCGCATCGCTGTAACGCACGTTGATCTCGGCCTGCCCGGGGTCGGCCTCGCCCTTGGTATTTTCGACGCCCACGCCGGCACCCTGCAGGCCGTTGCGAATCTTGCGCATCAGGCCTTCTTCCTTGGTGGTCTGGAAGATATGGTAATCCTCGTTGTAGGGGCTGATCGTTGTCATGTCGCGGTAGCGCTTGTCACGCATCTCCTCGAAGCTTTCGCGAAACACGAAGAACTCGAGCTCGGTCGCTACCGCCGATTCGAGGCCCATCTCCTGCAGGCGGCTGATTTGCCGTTTGAGCACCGAGCGCGGCGCGTGCGCTACCGGTGCGTGGGTATGATGATCGAGCAGATCGCAGGTCACCATCGCGGTGCCCTCCAGCCATGGCAGCAGCCGCAGCGTCGCCAGGTCCGGTTTCATGACATAGTCGCCGTAACCGGCCGACCAGCTGGTCGCCGCGTAGCCGTCGACGGTATGCATCTCGAGGTCGGTCGCCATCAGGTAGTTGCAGCAGTGGGTTTCTTCCCAGGCGCTGTCGATAAAAAACTCGGCCTGGAAGCGCTTGCCCATCAGGCGGCCCTGCATATCCGGGATCGCGGTGATGACGGTATCGATTTGTCCATTGGCGACTCTTTCCTTGAGCGCCTCCATAGTCAGGTTGCCTGGCATAATCTTTTTCTTCTGTTCAGGATCAAAAAAGGGGGCGTATAGAATACGCCCCCGGGTTCTTGTGGATCAAGCTTAACCGTAGCGGTACGGCCGTCCGGCCTTCGCCATGTCCTTGTTGTACTGCTTGAAGATGTTGACGACCTTGGCTTTGGTCGGCGATTCGGACGCGATTTCGTCCCAGAACTTGACCGCGGCCGCCTCGACCTTGTCCCATTCGCTGTCGGGAATCGAAGTCAGCTTCAACTTGGTACCGTTGACGCGCAGGCTCGCCTCGCCGCCCCAGTACCACCACTGGCGATAGTAATGCGAGCTGTCCATGGTCAGCTTGAGCAGCTCCTTGAGGTTGTCGGGCAGCTCGTTGTAGCGATCCATGTTGGCGTAAAACGAACCGATCCAGGCGCCGGAGATATTGTTGGTCAGGAAGTAGTTGGTAACGTCCGCCCAGCCTACCGTGTAATCCTCGGTAATGCCTGACCAGGCGATACCGTCGAGTTCGCCGGTTTGCACCGCGACCTCGATATCTTCCCAGGGCAGGGTAACCGGCACCACGCCGAACTGGCTTAAGAATCTGCCCGCGGTCGGGAAGGTGAATACCCGCTTGCCCTTGAGGTCCTCGAGGCTGCGGATCGGGTCCTTGGTGTTGAAATGGCATGGATCCCAGGCGCCCGCCGACAGGTGCTTGACCCCCACCTTGGAATACTCGGCATCCCAGATTTCGTTGAGGCCGTACTGGTTGAACAGCACCGGTACGTCGAGCGAGTAGCGGCTCGCGAACGGGAAGTAGCCCCCGAACACGGTCACCTCGGTCGGCGACGCCATCGAATCGTCATCCGATTGCACCGCGTCGATGGTGCCTTTTTGCATCGCGCGGAACAGCTCCCCGGTCGGCACCAGCTGGTCGGCATAATACAGTTCGATCTGCATCTCGGCGCCGGCAATCTTGTTGAAGGAATCGATCGCGGGCTTGATAACATGCTCGGCGAGCGCGGGTCCGGCATAGGTCTGCAGGCGCCACTTGATCGTCGACTTGGCCGATACGTGCACGGCGGGGGCGCCGAGGGCGGCAACCCCGGCAATGCCGGCGCCGGTCGTGGTCAGGAATTTACGTCTACTGGTCATCTCGTTTCTCCATCGGTGTGTTAGCGGTTATCAGGTTTTTATCTCCCGGTATTTCCTGCCATCCACCGTGATTACTTCGCATAAACGGTTTGCGGTAACCATAGCGCGATCTCCGGGAAGGTCATTATCAGGATCAGGGCGAGAATCATTACCCCGACAAATGGCAGGATCGATCCATAGATGTCGCGCAGGCTGATTTCGGGAGGTGCCATTGCGCGCATCAGGAACAGGTTGTAGCCAAAGGGTGGTGTCATGTAGGCGATCTGTGTCGTGATCGTATAGAGTACCCCATACCAGATCAGGTCGAAACCCAGCGCGCCGACCAGCGGCACGTAAAGCGGGGCGACGATGACCAGCATCGCGGTGTCGTCCAGAAAAGTGCCCATGATGATAAAAGACAGCTGCATCAGGATCAGGATGACCCAGGGGTCGAGACCGAGCCGCTCGGTGAACAGGTCTTCGATCGCGCTGACCGCGCCGAGGCCGTCGAACACCGCGCCGAAGCCGAGCGCGGCCAGGATAATCCACATGAACATGCAGGAAATTGCGAGCGTGTTGCGTATCGACGTTTCGAAAACCTGGCGCGTCATGCGGCGCTTGACGATGGCCGCGACAAACGCCGTCATCGCCCCGATTGCCGAACTTTCGACCAGGCTGGTCCAGCCGTTGATGAACGGCACCATCATCGACGCGAAGATAATGATCGGCAAAAGCCCGGCGCGCAGCAGCCTGAGCTTTTCCTGCATCGGAATATCGCGCTCCTGCTCCGACAACACCGGGCCGAGTTTTGGCTGCAGTCGACAGCGTATCCCGATATAGAGTATGAACATTGCCGCCATCATCAGGCCGGGGATGACGCCGGCCAGCCATAATTGTCCGACCGGCTGGCGCGCGATCATCGCATATAGCACCAGCACCACCGACGGCGGCACCAGGATGCCGAGCGACGAGCCTGCCTGGATGACACCCGTGACCATGCGCTTGTCATAGCCGCGCCGCAGCAGTTCGGGCAGCGCGATGGTGGCGCCGATGGCCATGCCGGCCACCGACAGGCCGTTCATCGCCGAAATCAGCACCATCAAGCCGATGGTGCCGATCGCCAGCCCGCCGTACAGCCCGCCCATCCAGACGTGGAACATGCGGTACAGGTCATCGGCGATCTTCGATTCGGACAACACGTAACCCATGAAGATGAACATCGGTAGCGTCAGCAGCGGATACCACTTCATCAGTTTCATTGCCGCCGAAAAGGGGATATCGGAACCGCCGTGCGTGCCCCACAGCGTCAGCGCCGCGACCGCCGCGACCACGCCGATGGCGCCGAACACGCGCTGCCCGGTAAACAGCATCAGCATCATCGACGAAAACATCGTGATCGCGATCAGCTCATTCGACACGGCCGAGCTCCTCGCCCCTGATTCTGAAGATATCCTTGATCAGTTCCGCGATCGCCTGTAACAGCATCAGCACCAGGCCGACGCAGATCGTGACCTTGATCGGCCACATGTAGGGTCGCCACGCCGAATAGCTGCGCTCGCCGTACTGGATCGCGTACTGTGTGCTCTCGAATCCGCCCCACAGCAGCGCGCCGAGATAAAAGATCAGGAAAAGTATCGTTAACGAGTCGACCCAGGCCCGGGTCCGGTCGCTCCAGGTGCTGTAGAACAGGTCCATGCGCACGTTCGATCCGAGCTGGATGGAGTAGGGGCCACCCATGATGTAGTAGGCAACCATCGCAAATTGCGCCATTTCCAGCGTCCACAGCGAGGGCAGGAAGAAGGTCTTCGAGATCGATGACCACAACAGAATGCCGATCATGACGAATATGAAATACATCATGACCCGCCCGATGCGGTAGTTGACGGTCTCGACGATGCTAACGTAGCGCTTGGCTATTTGGAGCATTGCGGTCCAGGATCATGGCGTCGATACAGTTGTTGTCGATGCCGGCTCGTTTTAATTATTGCCGGCATCTTTCCATTATCGCCAGACACAGTCAAGCAGGACTGGTAGCGAGACCAGCCCTGCTGCTAGGGAATTCCTGGTTTCGGGTCCTGGCTAATTGCCTTTCAGCAGATTTCTGAACGATTTGCTGAAAGAGTTCTGGACTTCCTGTTCGCGCTCGTACTGCTCGCGTTCGAGTTTGGCGCGCAGGCTCTGTCGACGGCGTTCCACGAAACCGTCACCCACGGCGCAACTCGCGATCTGGGTGTAGGTTCTCATCAGGCTGTTATCGGTGGCATCCATCTCATCGAAGCCGGTGCAGGTTGTGTCTAGGTTCATCGATGTTACCTGTATTTTAATAAGCTTTTCGGTTGATGCGTTAGTTTAGCTTTGACCAGCGCCGAATCCTTGTACCAGTGCACATTTTGGCCACGCGGGCGCTCGCTACCGATAAATGTGAAATATTTAACAAAAAGGCCGCAGCTAGCATTTCATCGCGATTTTTCGGGAAAAGTGCCGGATCGATTAGCATTGCCGGTTAAACGGAGAAAAGTTAGGGGCGGTGTCGTCTCTGGTAGCGTCAACCCTGGCTTTCCTGGGTATTTCTAGCCGCCAAAACCTCGCGGCATGTCGATAAATATTCGTTCGATGGCCGCGTCGAGCACCGAGCCGCCGCGGGCCGTGTGACGCACCAGTGCCAGCTGCCGGGTGGCGACCGGGTCGCCGAAAGGGACCTGTAGCAGCTCTGCTTTGCTCATCGGGGCATACAGCCGCCTGGGCACGATCGAAACCCCGAAGCCCTTCGCAACCAGGTTTTCTATTGCCTCGAGCGAGTCGATTTCGATCGCCTCGCTGACATGAATGCCGCGCTGCTGCAATAGCGCGGCGATCTGCTGACCGACCCAGGTGCGCTTGTTGAAAGCGATGTACGGCATCGCACGCAACAGCGCGGCATCGGATTCGATGCCAGCCAGCCGCGCGGGTCCGATCGCGATAAAGGCTTCGGACGCGATCGGCGTGATCTCCAGATCAGGGAACTCGACGACCGGGCTGGTCAGCAGCGCGTAATCGAGTTCACCTCTCACCACCGCCGCGGCCAGTTCACCCGACAGGCCGGATTTCACCCTGACCTGCAGTTGCGGAAATTCCTCACGCAGCGCTTCCAGCACCCGCGGCAGCAGGTTATCGACGCTGGTCGGAATAAAGCCGATGGCCATCGAATCCGGCGTATCGGCGCCGCGCGCGACCCGTTTTATCAGCTCCAGTTTTTCCAGCACCTCGGCGGCGATGCCGGCGATTCTCTCTCCCTGGGCGGTCAGGGTCACCGGCCTGCTGCTGCGATCGAAAAGGTCGGTTCCGAGCGAAGCCTCGAGTTGCTGCATCTGCACGCTTATCGCCGACGCACTCAGGCCGATCCGGTCACCGGCCGCGGCAAAACTGCCCTGCTGCCGGATAGTCGCGATCGAGCGTAGCTGTTTCAGGTTCATGGCAGTACAAACTTTAAATTTATTAAAGTCTATATCAAATTAAATTCATTATCTTGAATATTGATAAAGTAATAAAATGCAGCGATGCAAGATTCGATCGCCAATCCCATCCGTGTGAAAGTATGGCGAGGCGACGCCGGGGGCGGCAGATTCGCCGATTTCGACGTGCCCCCGCAGCCCGCGCAAACCGTTCTCGATGTCGTGACCTGGATTCAGCGTAACGCCGACGCGTCGTTGAGCTATCGCTTCGCCTGCCGCGTCGGCATGTGTGGCTCCTGCGCGATGATGGTCAACGGTGCCCCGCGCTGGACCTGCCGCACCCATGTCAACAAGGTCATCGACGGCAACCGTCTGACGATCGAACCGCTGCGCAACCTGCCGGTCATCAAGGACCTGGCCTGCGATATGAGTGGATTTTTCGAAAAGTGGAAACAGGCCGAGGGCCAGTTCGCCGGGTCGGCATCACGCCATCAGCCGGTAGCCGCGATTTCGCCTCGCGACTGGCAGCGCGGCGCCGCTAACGCCGCCATCGAGTGCATCAACTGCGCCATCTGTTATGCCGCCTGCGACGTGGTTGCCTGGAACCGCGAATACCTCGGCCCCGCGGCGCTGAATCGCGCCTGGAGCCTGCAGAACGATACCCGCGACCGCCGGCACTCCGAACGCCTGCAGGCGGTGACCGCCGACGGCGGGTGCCTGCAGTGTCATTCGCAGCAGGGCTGCGCGGCGCATTGCCCGAACGAGCTCAACCCCACCGCGTCGATCGCCGGCCTGAAGCGCATGGTCACGGTCGGTTCGCTGCGAAGGAAAAAGCTTTAGCGCCATGACCGAGCTGAGACTCTACCTCGCGCAGCGCATCAGCGCGGCAATCATGGTGCCGCTGGTATTGCTGCACATCGGCGTCATGATATACGCGATTCAGGGTGGGCTCTCCGCCGAAGAAATTCTCGGTCGCACCCGGGGCAGCCTGTTGTGGGGCGTCGTTTACGGGATTTTCGTGCTCGCGGTCGCGCTGCACGCGGCGATCGGCTTGCGCAATATCCTGCGCGAATGGTGCTCCCTGCAAGGGGTGCTGCTGAATACCCTGAGCTGGATCTTTGCGGCCGGATCGCTGGTCATGGGTTTGCGCGCCGTCGCGGCGGTGGTGGGGTCGGCATGAAGGCGTATCGACGGCAGCCGCTTTACCTTGCCTTTCTGCTGCACCGCCTTTCCGGCCTCGGGCTGGCGCTGTTTTTACCCATGCACTTTTACCTGCTGGGCCTCGCGCTGAACGGGGATGCGGCGCTCGATCGGGCGCTCGAGTGGACTGCGGGGCCGTTGTTCAAACTGGCCGAAGCGGGTCTGGTGTTGCTGCTCGCGGTACATTTGTTCGGTGGTCTTCGCCTGCTGGCGCTGGAGAATCTGCCGTGGAGCGACCGGCAAAAAAACTACGCGGCCGTCGCCGTCGCCGCGTCGTTCTTCGTCGCCTGCGGTTTCCTGCTGAGGGCTTTCTGAGATGGAATTCCAGATCCTGAAAACCGACGTGCTGATCCTCGGCAGCGGCGGCGCGGGGATGTTCGCGGCGCTGCACGCGAAGCAGGCAAATCCCGATCTCGAGGTGACCATCGCGATCAAGGGGCTGCTCGGCAAGTGCGGCTGTACGCGCATGGTACAGGGGGGCTACAACGTGGCTCTGAGCCCGGGCGATTCGGTCGAGCGCCATTTCATGGATACGATTATTGGAGGCAAGTGGCTGCCCGACCAGGCGATGGCGATGCGGCTGTGCGAAACCGCGGTGATCCGCGTGCAGGAGCTCGAAAACGAACTCGGCTGCTTTTTCGACCGCAACGACGACGGCTCGCTGCACCACAAGGCGTTCGCCGGGCAGACCTTCGATCGCACCGTGCACAAGGGCGACCTGACCGGGATCGAGATTATCGGTCGCCTGATGGAACAGGTGCGTACGCTACCGGTGCAGCTGATGGAAGAGCACCGCGCGCTGGAGCTGGTACCATCGCGCAACGGCGCCGAGCTGGCCGGCGTGCTGCTGGTCGACATGCGCAGCGGCGAGTTTTGCCTGGTGCGGGCAAAAACGGTGCTGCTTGCCACCGGTGGCGGCCCCACGATGTATCGCTACCACACTCCGTCGGGCGACAAGTCGATGGACGGCCTGGCGATGGCCTTGCGTCTCGGTCTCGGCCTGCGCGACATGGAAATGGTGCAGTTTCACCCTACCGGCCTGCTCGCCGGTCGCGATACGCGCATGACCGGAACCGTGCTCGAAGAAGGCTTGCGGGGCGCCGGCGGCTACCTGCTCGACGGCGCCGGCGAGCGCTTCATGCAGAAATACGATTCCGCCGGCGAGCGCGCGACCCGCGACATCGTCAGCCGCGCGATCTACGCCGAGATGCGCGCCGGCCGCACCTCGCCCAACGGCGGGGTTTATATCGCGATGGACCACCTCGGGCCGGAAACGGTGGCGAAGAAGTTTCCGGGGATGGTCAGGCGTTGCGCCGATTGCGGTTTCGACCTCGCGGGCGGCCGTGTCGAAGTCGTGCCGACGGCGCATTACCTGATGGGCGGTGTCGTCGTCGGCGCGGATACGCGCTCGGCCATGCCGGGGCTGTTCGTCGCCGGCGAAGACGCCGGCGGCGCGCATGGCGCCAATCGGCTCGGCGGTAACGGCGTCGCCAATTCGACCGTATTCGGCGGCATCGCCGGTGACGAGATGGCCGTTCAGGCGGCCGCGCAGGCGCACTGGGCCGAAGCGGATATAGAAATCGTCGAAGGCGCGATCGACGAGTGCCTGCTGCCATTCCGGCAACACGCCGGCGACATGAATTCGATGCGCGATCGCCTGCTCGACCTGATGTGGGACGACGTCGGTGTGTTGCGCGATGCCGCGGGTCTGTCACGGGCGCAGGCGGGACTTGCAGGCTTGAAATCCGAGTTGGCCGCGACCGGGATCGGCGATGACAACCGCGTATTCGCCCTGAGCTGGCACGACTGGCTCAACCTGCGCAGCCTGATCGAGGTGTCCGAGGTCGTTGCGGCGGCCTCGCTTTCGCGCGAGAATTCACGCGGGGCGCATTTTCGCGAGGATTTTCCCGAAGTCGGCAGCCTCGACGAGTCCTATTTCACGATCGCGCGTCGCCATCGGGACCAGCTGCTCGTCGAGCGCGCGCCGGTCGAGTTTTCCATCGTCAAACCGGGTGAGACCCTGATTCAGAATGATTGACTACCAGACAATCGAGACCGCGGCCAGGCAGATCATGGCGCAGGCGGCGATCGATATTCCGCCGGATTACCGGCAGGGTATCGAGGACATGGCGAAGTGGGAGGAGGGTGAACTCTCCTGCTTCGTGCTGCAGACCATGATGGATAACTGGAACGCCGCGAGCGAGGACCGTCGACCGATGTGCGCCGATACCGGCCTGCCACGTTACTACGTCAAGCTTGGCAACAATGCGCGCCTGGCCGATGGATTTACCGGGCTGGAGCGCGCGTTGCGCAGCGCCACGGCCAGGGCAACGCAGGATATTCCGTTGCGGCCCAACCGCGTCCATCCGCTGTGGCGCAACGATCACAACAATAACGTCGGTATCAACGCGCCCGAGATCGACTGGAGTTTCGAGCCCGATGTCGACTGGATCGATATCACCACGGTGCACAAGGGTGGCCTGTTCGGCACCGATTACCGCATGCTGTTCCCCGGTGACGGCATCGATGGCATCAAGCGCTTTTTCCTCGACACGCTGGTTTCTTTCGGCAAGCGCGGGCTGGCCTGCCAGCCGGCAATCATGGGCATAGGCGTCGGCGGTTCCAAGGACACGACCATGGTACTCGGCAAGCAGGCCGCGTGCCTGCGCGTCGTCGGCGACCGTAACCCGGACCCGAAAATCGCCGCGCTCGAACTCGAACTGAAGAAACTCGGCAACAGCATCGGCATGGGTGCAATGGGATTCGTCGGCAACGCGATGGTTGCCGATTGTCATATCGAAGTCGGTTTCACGCATACCGGCGGCATGCCGGTCAGCGCGCACGCGTTTTGCCTGTCGTCGCGCCGTGCAACGGTGCGAATACACGCCGACGGCCGGTGCGAATACCGCCACGATCCCCAGTGGTTTACTCCTTACATGCGCAGAGAGACAGTCGAATGGCCGGTCGCAAACACGGGCGCGACAGCGTCCGTATAAAAATTCCGGTGACGCTGGCCGATCTCGATAAACTCGAGATCGGTACGGTCGTGTACCTCGACGGTCTGATCTATACGGGCCGCGAAGGGGTTTATCGCAAGGTGCTCGAGGAGGGCGCCGCACTGCCGCCGGGCCTGACGCAGCAGAGTAACGCCAATTTTCATTGTTCTCCCGCGGCGGCGGTAAACGACGACGGCAGTTACTCGGTCGGCGGCGTCACCGCGACCGCCAGTTTCCGTTTCTCGAAGTACATGGCGGAATGGCTGCGGCGCTCGAACGCGAGGCTCGTTATCGGCAAGGGTGGCATGTCGGCGGAGGACTATCGCGACATCCTGGTGCCGGCCGGCGCGATCTACCTGACCACGGTCGGTTACGGTACCGGGGCGCTGCTCGGTCGCGGCATCAGGGGAGTCAGGGCCGTGCACTGGCTCGAGGAACTCGGCAACGCGCAGGCGATGTGGGTGTTCGAGGTGGAAAACTTCGGACCCTTCATCGTCGAAAGCGACCTGGCCGGCAACAGCCTGTTCGAGCAGCATGGAAAACTGATCAACGCCAACCTCGAAAGATTGTACGAGGGATTGAAGGCGCCGGCGCTGAGTCGCTACGGGGAAACCGACGATCGCAAGGACGAGCTGATCTGACTCGTTAAGCGGGCGCTAAGTCTTAATTCATATGATTCAAGGGGACTGAAGCGGTTGCGATGCCTGCAAAACCAGCATAGAATCCGTGGATCAAAATTAAAAAAACGCAGCGCGTAGCTGCAGCTCGACAATCGGAGGAGCAAAATGAAGAAACTATCCGTGCTATCGACCCTGGTAGCGGCAATCTCGCTTTTATTTACCCAGGCGGCCTTCGCAGCCTGTGGCGAAATAGTGCTTGGGTCGGCGATCTCGCTGACCGGCAAGTACGCAACCAACGGCATCCACGCCAAGAACGGCTACGAGTACGCGATCCAGAAAATAAAGGATAAGGGCGGCGTCATGGTCGACGGCAAGTGCTATAACTTCAAGGTCATCTACTACGACGACGAATCCAAGGGCGACCGCGGCGCGACGCTGGCCGAGCGCCTGATCAGCCAGGACAAGGTCCAGTTCATGCTCGGGCCATACTCTTCGGGCATGACCAAGGCGATCGCACCGGTCACCGAAAAGTACCAGATCCCGATGGTCGAGGCAGAAGGCGCCTCGCGTTCGCTGTTCAACAAGGGTTACAAGTACCTGTTTGCCGTGTTGTCGACATCGGAGCAGTATCTCGCTTCCGCGGTGGCGCTGGCTGCCGAAATGGCTGAAAAGAACGGCAAGAGCCCGTCATCGGTCAAGGTTGCGGTTGCAGTCGAAAACGATCCGTTCTCGCTCGATGTGCGTGCCGGAGTGCTCGATGACTCCAAGAGCTTCAACATGAATGTGGTCATCGACGAGCAACTGCCGCGCGACCTGTCCGATATGAGCGCCATCCTCACCAAGGTTAAATTGCTCAAGCCCGACCTGTTGATCGTCAGTGGTCACTCCAAGGGCGCCGCGACCGCGGTGCGCCAGATCGACGAGCAGAATATCAAGGTGCCGATGATCGCGTTGACGCACTGTGAAGCGGCTGATGTCACCGGCAAGTTTGGCGCTGCCGCGAACGATATCCTGTGTTCGACCCAGTGGGCGGAGACCCTGTCATACAAGGACCCCATTTTCGGCAGCGCGGCCGAGTACGAAACTGATTTCAAGAAGGCCTTCCCCGAGTACAAGGACAAGAAGGTGCCTTACCAGACCGCGCAGGCCTCTGCCGCCGTTTATGTTTTCAAGGACGCGTTCGAGCGCGCCGGCAATCTGGATAAGGAAAAGGTTCGCGATGCAATTGCCGCAACCGACCTCATGACATTCTACGGTGGCGTCAAGTTTGCCGACGCGGGCAACAACATCGCCAAGCCGATGGTATTGCGCCAGATCCAGAATGGCGAATACAACGTGGTTGCACCCTCGGCGTTTGCCTCGCACAAGCTGAACTGGCCGCGTAACTAGTTGGCCGGAAAAAGAACAGGGCGCCACTGGCGTCCTGTTCTTTTTTAATTCGGCGAAATTCTATGGATCAAATACTCGGCAATATTGGCCTGCTGTTCGAATTTCCGGTCGTGAACCTGAAAATTGTTCTCGACGGGATCATGGTCGGCGCGTTGTTTGCGCTGGCCGCTTACGGTCTCGCACTGGTCTGGGGCGTCATGAACGTGAAGAACCTGGCCCAGGGAGATTTCGTCATTTCCGGCGGTTACGTGTCCTGGTGGCTGGTGCAGCATGGCTTTCCGCCCCTGCTCGGCGTGCCGGTCGCCTTCGTTGTCATGTGGGGGATCGGCTGGGTCATCTATAAACTGGTCATATCGCGCGTCATCGAGCGCGACCTGTTTACCTCCTTGCTGGCCACGTTCGGGCTAGCCATCATGATGGCGCAGATCCTCAACCTGCTGTTCGGCTCCGATACCCAGAGCGTCGATCTGGGCTACGACGTACTATATTTTTTCGACGGTTTTATCGATGTGCCGATCGCCAAACTCATCGGCGTACTGATGGCCTCAGCGTTGGCCGCCGGCGTTATTATTTTCATGAAATCGAGTCGCATGGGCCAGGCGATTCGGGCCACGGCACAAGATGCCCGCGCGGCGCGTGTCATGGGCATCGATACCGAAAAGGTATATGCCTTCACCTTTTCGCTGAATTCGGCGATTTGTGGCGCCGCCGGGGCGATCATCGTCATGGTCTGGCTGGTACAGCCGTTTTACGGTATTTCCTACTCCATTCGCGCATTTGTTATCGTCACCGCGGCCGGTCTCGGCAATCTACCCGGGGTTATCGCGGCGGGCCTCGGAATCGGTGCGCTCGAGCAATACGGTGCGCATATCTTCGGCATCGGCTACCAGCAGGCGATTGCGGTAATGCTGCTGCTGCTGGTGCTACTGGTCCGCCTGATTCAGCAGCGGCGTAATCGGCAGGTTTTGAAGTAGGCGACGGGCATGGCTAAAAACAAAATCATTCTGTACGCATTGATTCTGGCTTTCACCTTCGTGGCCCCGTTTGCATTCCCGAACTTCGGTACCCAGTTGGCGACCCTGTGGTTGATGATCACCGTCGCCCTGACCTGGGATATGACCGGGGGGCAAATGGGATATAACTCGCTAGGCAACATATTCTTCTACGGTACCGGCATGTACGTCGCGGCGCTGATTTCGATCGGCATGGTATACGACGTCGGCGACTACACCAATGCCGCGGGCGGCGGCATCTACAAATTCACCGATGCGCAGTATTTCGGCGGATTGTTTCTCGGCATCATCGGTGCAGGCTTATTTTGTTCCGTCACCGCGGTGGTGATTGGCTATCTCACTTTTGGTTTGCGGGGACCCTATTTTGCGATCGGCACGCTCGGCGTGGCGATCGCGGCCGGTGAACTGGTGTCCAACTGGGACTGGGTCGGCGGTGGCCAGGGAATCGCCTTGCCGGTCTACCCGGGTGACCTCGACACCGGCAAGATTTTCTTTTACTTTTTGTTTGCGGCTGTAGGTGTCAGTGTTTTCATTTTCGTCAAGTGGCTTTACGGTACCCGCTTCGGCGCCGCGATCAACGCGATTCGCGACGACGAGGAAAAAGCGGACGCGATGGGAATCCATACGCTGCGTTACAAACTCTATACCTGGGCGATGGCCGCATTTTTCGTCGGCATCGCCGGCGGTATTTCTGCATTCCAGTTGATTCACTTCGAGCCGCTGGAATCGGCCTACCAGACCATCAACCTCGGAATCTTCATGGTGGTCTGCGTGCTGCTGGGAGGCAAGGGCACCCTGTGGGGACCGGTCGTCGGTGCAATCCTGTTTCACCTGTTCAAGGAGATTACCTGGAATTACCTGCTCGGCTGGCAATGGGTTGCGCTCGGTGCACTCATCGTCGTCACCGTGGTTTATTTCCAGGATGGCGTAATGGGCTGGTTAATGCACAAGCGCCCCGAATGGTTCGGTATACGGGTCGAAAAGAAAGTTGCGGAGGCAGCCGAATGACCCCAATCATCGAGGTACGGGATGTATCCAAATCTTTTGGTGGCGTCGTGGCGAATCAGGACGTCTCGATGACGGTCAATTCCGGAACCATTACCGGATTGATCGGGCCGAACGGTTCGGGTAAGACAACGCTGTTTAATTCCATCGTTGGATATCACCCGATCGATGCGGGATCGATCCGCTTCGAAGGCGAGGAGATATCACGCCTGCCGGTGCAGCAAATTGCACGGCGAGGACTTTTGCGCACCTTCCAGCAGACCCGTATCTACGGGGCCATGAACGGCGTCGAGAATATGCTGATATCGCTGCCGCACCGCAAGATGAGTATCTGGGATGCGCTCAAAACCTACACCAGGGAAGACTACGAAAAGGCCGATCATTTGCTCGAGTTTGTCGGGCTCTACGAAAAGCGTATGCTCAAGAGCGGTGACCTGTCCTTCGGTCAGCAGAAACTGCTCGAATTTGCGATGGCGCTGATGAACGAACCGACCTGCCTGCTGCTGGACGAGCCTACCGCGGGTATCAACCCGACGCTGATCAATGGCCTGATCGACCGACTCAAACGCGCCAACACCGAATTCGGTATCACGCTGTTCGTCATCGAGCACAACATGCGCGTGATCATGAATATGGCCGAGACCATCTACTGCCTGGCGCATGGGGAACTGCTGGCCCAGGGTACTCCCGATGAAATACAGAGCGATCAACGCGTCATCGATGCCTACCTGGGGGCGCACTAGATGACCGATAAGGAAAAAACTCGCGGCTACCACGGTGGCGGTGTCGATGCCGTCATATCGGTCGAGGAAGTCACCCGCCAGGCCGCGGCAATCGCAGAAGACATCAGTATCGAACAACTGGATGAACTCGCCGGTAACGAGTCTTTTGTGTCTATCAGGAACCTGGTCGCGGGCTACGGGCAGATGGAAATTCTGCACAACTTCGATCTGCGCGTGGGCAAGGGGCAGTCGTTGTGCCTGATCGGTCCCAACGGTGCCGGTAAATCCACCATTCTGCATGCGATTTTCGGCTTTAACCGGATTTTTTCCGGCACCATCGAGATTGGCACCGGCAGTGACAAGATGGACGTCACCCGCATGACGCCGAACCAGAAACTCGCCAGGGCCGGTATCGCTTACATCCTGCAGGACAAGTCGATATTCCCGGCGATGACGGTGGAAGAGAACCTTTGGATGGGTGGCTTCCTCAAGGAAAAGCCACAGGAAGCCAAGGTCGCCGCCGAACAGGTTTTCGACAAGTATTCACGCCTGGCCGCCCGTCGTAAACACAAGGCCGGGGTGTTGTCCGGCGGCGAGCGACGCCTGCTGGAAATCTCGCGCGCGCTGGTCATGAATCCCGAGATACTGCTGGTCGACGAACCCTCGATCGGCCTCGAGCCACGCTTCATCGACATGGTGTTCGAGATACTCGATGACCTGCAAAATCACGAGGGCAAGACCATCATCATGGTCGAGCAGAATGCGAAGAAGGGTCTCGAGTTCGCCGACATCGGCTACGTGCTGGTCTCCGGTCAGCTCGCGATCGCCGGCAGGGGCAAGGACCTGTTGCAGAATCCGAAGGTTGGAGAACTTTTTCTTGGCGGCTGACAAGACGCTGCAGATCCGCCTGAAGTCATTCTCACGCAGGCGGGAATTCTGGCCGGACCGTTAAACCTTTTCGTCGAGATGCCCGTTTGCGCGGGCATTATTGCAGAGGAGATGAAATGCCCCGCTCAAAATACCGAATTGCCGTAATCCCCGGAGACGGAATCGGCAACGAAGTCGTGCCCGAGGGCACCAAGGTTCTCGAATCCCTGGCCCCGCGCTTCGAAATCGCCTTCGAATTCGAGCATTTCGACTGGAGTTGCGAGCGTTATCTCGAGACTGGCGCGATGATGCCGCAGGATGGAATCGCTCGGTTATCGAAATTCGATGCTATTTTTCTCGGTGCGGTCGGGTTTCCGACGGTGCTCGATCACGTTTCGCTGTGGGGACTGCTGATCCCGATACGGCGCGAGTTCCAGCAATACATCAACCTGCGCCCGGTGCGCCTGTTCGACGGCATGCGCTGTCCGCTGGTCGGTAAAAAGCCCGGCGATATCGACTTTTACGTGGTGCGCGAAAACAACGAGGGGGAATACTCCAATATCGGCGGGCGCCTGTTCGCGGGCACCGACGACGAAATGGCGATGCAGCAGTCCATCTTCACCCGTAAAGGAACCGACCGGGTGCTCAGGTTTGCGTTCGAGCTGGCGATGTCGCGTCCGCGTAAACGACTGACCTCGGCGACCAAGTCGAACGGCATTATCCATACCATGCCGTTCTGGGACGAACGTGTCGCCGCGATGGCGGAAAACTACCCGGAAATCGAAGTCGACAAGTATCACATCGATATCCTCGTTTCGCATTTTGTCAACAGGCCCGAGATATTCGATGTCGTAGTCGGATCCAACCTGTTCGGCGATATCCTTTCCGACCTGGGCCCCGGCGTCACCGGCACCATCGGCATCGCGCCATCGGCCAATATTAATCCCGAACGCAACTTTCCATCGATGTTCGAGCCGGTGCACGGTTCGGCGCCCGACATCGCCGGGCAGGGCATCGCCAACCCGATCGGGCAGATCTGGTCGGCGGCGATGATGCTCGAGCACCTCGGGCATCGCGATGCCCACGATACAATCGTTACGGCGATCGAAGCCGTAATCCGCGAGGCTGATAACCTGACCCCCGATATGGGCGGCAGCGCCAGCTGCGCCGACTGCGGCAGCGCCATCGCCGCGCGCGTCGCCTGATCGTTTTTGTCGGGTCGACAATTACTCCAACCGGTTTTTCCTGGAGCGATTTGCCTCGTTTTTGTTCCGTGCAATTACCCTGGCCTAGTTTGCGAACAGGATAATGACAATTGCCAGCGTGATCATCGCGATGCCGGCGATTTCGGCAGCGGAAACCTTTTCCCTGAAGAACAACAGGGTCGCGATAAAGGTGAAAATCAGTTCGATCTGGCCCAGTGCACGCACGTAAGTCGCGTTTTGCAGGGTAAAGGCGCTGAACCACCCGATCGAAGCCAGCCCGCCACTGATGCCGACCAGCGCGGCTGGACGCCAGTGGATGATCACCTTGCGCAATTCTTCGGGTTCACGCAGCCAGATCATGATACCCATGATAGCGGTTTGCAGTAGCAGCACGACCAGCAGCGTGAACGCAGCGGCAAGCAGAAAATTATCCAGCCCGAGCGACAACGACGCAGCGCGAAACAGGACCACGCTCATGCCAAGCCACGCGGCACAGGCGAGGCCGATCAGCGTTGGCAGACGCCACAGGCCGGTGATCAGACTTGCAAAGCTGACCCTGGCCTGACCCGCGCTCAACACCACCAGCCCCAGCGTGCTCAGCGCGATTGCAAGCACGACGGGGGTGGTCAGCCTGTCGCCTAGCAGCAGCAGGCCGAAAACCGCGACCATGATCGTTTCCAGCTTCGAGAAGGTCGTCCCCACCGCGAAATTGTGAAACGAAAATAACCACAGTAAAAATACCGTGAACATGATCTGGCAAATCCCGCCTGACAGGGCGTAAAACAGAAAATCGGTATTCCCGGCGGGCAGTGAATTGTTTTCGATCCGGATTACCACCACGAAATATGCCAGCGCCACCGGCAACCCGTACAGAAAGCGCACGTAGGCGGCCCCGAGGGTCGATAACTTGCCCTTGAGGTGTTTCTGCATTGCCGAACGAATGTTCTGAAAAAACGCCGCGGCAATTGTAAGCGGAATCCATAACTCCATGATCTTTGCGTCGTCTGGAAGAGTCGTGCAGCATACCTTGCGAGTCGTCCTCGCGAAAGCGGGGATCTGGCGACAGCAAGTCGTTATGCGGCACAGGCGCCCTCGTATTGTGTCGGAATGGCAGTTACCGCTTTCGGGACGACAATAGTAGTTGCTATGATGGCTCGATTTGAACGAGGCAGTGCAATGGCTGAATATCGTTTCGCTCGACTGATTATCGCGCAAATGAAATTTGCGTTAAGATGATTCGAAAATTCGGAAATTCGTCGACCGCCTCGAGATCCGGTGCGAGCGCGGCGACTGCCCGCGCAGGCCTGGCTTGGCAAGGCTAGTCGATCCCGAGTAGACCGCCCGATGATGCTCACCCGCAACCTCGCCATCGCGCTAATCGCGACGGTCATATCTTTCAGCACACTATACATACCGCAACCGATGCTGCCGTTGCTGGCCGAAAATTTCGCGGTTTCACCGGGCGAGGCCGGCCTGTTGATGACGCTGGCGATGCTGCCGCTGGCCGTCGCGCCGGTGGTATACGGCTATTTCCTGCAGGCGATTCCGGCGCGGCTGATGCTGATCGTCGCGCTCGGTCTGCTCTCCATGAACCAGGTTTGCTTTTACCTCGTCGACGAGTTCTGGCAGATGCTGCTGCTGCGTTTTCTGCAGGGCTTGCTGCTGCCGGCCATCTTTACCGCGTTGATGACCTATTGCGCCGGTGCGGTACCGACGACCATGGTGCGGCGTGCGCTCGGGTTTTATATCGGCGCGACGATACTCGGCGGTTTCAGCGGCCGTCTGGTCGGCGGATTTTTTGCCAGCTCGTTCGACTGGCACACGGCCTTCGTCGTCATGGGCCTGATGCAACTGCTGCCCCTGATACTGTTGCTGAAAGCCGATGCGGACGCCGACATAAACTTTGCGCGGCTGGATCGAAAAAGCATTTTCCGGGTACTCGGCGCGCGCAATTACCGTTTCATGTTCATCGCGCTGGCGTCGGTGTTTTTCGTCTTCTCGGGAATTCTGAATATTATCCCGTTCCATCTGCGGGATATAGAGCCCGGTGCCACGCCGATGGTTATCTCGATGCTGTATCTCGGTTACCTGATCGGCGCCCCGGTGTCATTTTTCAGCGATACGATCAGCCGTAGGCTGCGCGACGAACGTGGTGGCCTGATGCTGGGACTGGGCATACATGCCTTCGGGCTGGTGATGCTGCTGTTCGTGGCGTTCCACGGGCTGGTGCTAATGATGTTTCTGCTGGCGGCGGGTTTTTTCCTGATGCATGCCCTGCTGTCGGGGCTCGCCAACCATCTCGCCAGAGAACACCGCGGAGTCGTCAACGGGCTCTACGTGTCGGTTTACTATTTCAGCGGCGCGCTAGGATCCTGGTTACCCGGATATCTTTACGAGGCGCTGGCCTGGCGGGGCATGATCCTGCTATTCGTGCTCATTCTCGGGATATGCGCCTGGAGCATCAGCCGTTTCGAGCAACCGGCACGCGCGGATCCACGTGCGTAAAATCCACAATTGTTCTTGCGCCGCGTAGCGCTTAACATTGAAGCCGTAACCACCGATCGACAACGATGCCGCATCTTATTCTCGAATACTCATCCGGGCTGGCCGGGCTACCCGATTTTAGCGCCCTGTTCGGCGATACCCACCAGGTGCCGCAGCGCATCGGCGGCATCTTTCTGGACAGCTGCAAGAGCCGGGCGCGAATGCCTCGATCTGCTCGGGCGCTACTTTCATCTGCACCTGTCGGAGAGGCTGCAAATCACGGTTCGGATCGAGGATATTGCGCTGGATTTTTATTGCAGGGATTTCGCCGGGACACTTGACTAGCAATGAAGAAGAGCAGCAAAAAGCCGTTCATGGCGGCGCCGGATTACGGGCACTCGCTGGCCGGTTTTACGATCAACCTGTTGAGCGCCGATTTACCGCGTGCGCTGGTGTTTCAGCGCGACGTGCTGCAGGCCGGAGTCCTGCACGAGGACGATGACCTGTTGATCCTGCACGGCTATGGCAGCGACTGGATGGTGCACGCGGACCACACCTACGACAAGCACCCGTTGCTGAGCGACACCCGCGACCAGCCCAGGCGCGGCGCCGGGATCGAACTGCGCCTGCACGGCTGCGATCCCGATGGCGCGGCCGAGCGCGCGCAGCGGCATGGTTTCAACCTGCTGGATGGTCCGCGCGACCAGCCTGACCACGGTTTGCGCGAGGTCCATATCGTCGATGATGACGGCTATATCTGGGTCCCCGACGTCCCCGTCCGAACTCTCTAGGCAACGGATAAAGTCCTTGATCAATTTCTTGCAAAGGCCCGGGAGCGAGGAGATCGGCGAGTAGTGGATACGAAGGTATTACCAGGTCAGGATGACCTGCCCGATCCCGGCGTTCTCCGCATCGCCTGCGGCTCCGCGAAAATCGGTTGCGGAACCATCTAGTGAGACAGAAGAAGGATACCCGGATTTTTTTTGCGCTGTGGCCGGACCCGGCGACGCGCCGGCAGTTGTCGCAAATCGCACGCCGGCTGCCGGTCGATCGACCGGCCCGGCGCGTCCCCGAATACAACCTGCACCTGACGCTGCACTTTGTCGGCAACGTTGATATCGTCGAGCTGACCTGTTTGCGGCAACGGGCGAGGCTGGCCACCGGCGAGGCCTTCGAACTGCTGATCGATAGTGCCGGCCACTTCGCCAGGTCCCGGGTTGCATGGCTGGGCTGCAGCGAGATTCCGCCCGCGCTGCAACGGCTGCACGATCGTCTGGGAGAGTGCCTCGAGCCCTGCGGTTACAGGCCAGAGGCAGAGCGTTACAACCCGCATGTCACGGTCGCGCGCAGAGTGAACCGTTTGCTCCCGGTGGATACATTCGAAGCGATTTCGTGGAAGGTGGACAGTTTCGTGCTGATCGAGTCGCGCGCGTTCGAAAATGGCGTAAAATACGAGGCTGTCGAAACCTACCCGATAGCATGAACGACAAGGATACTTTCAAGCTGCCTGCCGGGGCACTGGAGCGCCTGACACGGCGCTCGGACGCCCGCGGTCTGCTCCAGCTGACGGCGCACCTGGCGTTGCTGGCGCTTGCCGGTATCGGGGTATATTCGAGCCGCGACAGCCTGTGGCTGTTGTTGACGCTGCCGGCTTACGGCGCTGTCCTGATCTTTCTGTTCGCGGCTCTGCACGAGACGATTCACTGCACCGCGTTCAGGACCCGCTGGCTAAACAACCTGGTCGCGGCACCGGTCGGGTTTCTGCTGCTGATTCCGTTCCAGTATTTCCGCGCCTTCCATTATGTCCACCACCGGCATACGCAGAATCCGGAACTGGACCCCGAGCTGATCGATATGAAGCCCCTGATCGACAGGAGCTACTGGTGGTACCTGACCGGCTTGCCAACCTGGTGGCAAAGCCTGGTCTCGATCTGGCGGCACGCGCAGGGCCAGGTAAAGGAAAGCTATATCGAGTCGCGCCACCACGCCACGATCGTCAACGAGGCCCGCGTGCATCTGGCCGGGTACGCGCTACTGCTGTTACTCAGTATCGTGATGTCGAGCGCCGCGCTGTGGTGGTACTGGGTGCTGCCCGCGCTGCTAGCGCAACCTCTGCTGCGCCTGTACCTGTTACCCGAGCACTGCGGCTGCGATCTGAGCGATAACATGCTCGAAAATTCGCGTACCACTTACACCACGCCGTTGTTGAATTTCCTCGCCTGGAACATGCCCTACCATGCCGAGCACCATTATCTCGCGTCGGTGCCTTTCCACGCGCTGCCCGCGCTGCACGCCTATACCGGCCAGAGGGTCAAGCACAAGGGCGACGGATACTTCCAGGTAAACCGCGAAATCGCGGCTTAGACGCGGGCGTTGATGAAGGCCGCGATCTCCATCAACGACCGCGCCGCTTCGGGGATGGGGTAAAATTCGAACACGTGCCACATGCCTTCCCAGACGCGCAGGTCGCAGTCGACGCCAGCGGCTCTCATACGCTGCGCGAGGCGCAGGCACTGACTTAGCAGCAGGTCGCGGCTGCCGGTGGTGATCAGGGTCGGCGGCATTCCTTCCATGTCACCGTGGAGCGGAGATATCCCGGGCTCTTCGAGCGCATGCCCATTGGCGTGCAGGCTGGCCGCGAGGTCGACCCAGGCGTTGCTGAGGGTCGGATCGCGATTGTCGTTGAAACCATGACTGTCGCCCTGGTTGGCGAGATCGCACCACGGGGATAACAGCGCGGCGCAGGCCGGCATCGGCAGCCCGTCGCGCCGGATTTGCTGCAGCAGCGCGAGTACCTGGTTAGCGCCGGCCGATTCGCCGCAAACAACCATGCGCGGCGGGGTATAGGCATCGAGCAACACCGGGTATACCTGTTGCATGTCCCGTTGCGGTTCGGGGTAGGGGTGTTCCGGGGACAGGCGGTAGTCGACCATGACCACCCGCGCCGCGCAGTGCCGGGCAAGCGGGATCGCGATGATCAGGTCTTCGTAGGTGCTGCCGCTGACATAGCCGCCACCATAGGCATACTGGATGCAGGGTCCCTGGCGCCGCGACCACGACGGCGGAGTCAGCTGCTTGCAGGGTATCCCGGCAATCTTGATATCGCTGATTTCACCGCTAAAATCCTTAAGCGCCTCGTCGACATAAGGGGCATAGGCGGCGCGCGTGTCGCCACGGTAGCGTTCCAGCCCGTCCGGTTCAGGCAGCGTCAGTCCCCGGGCTTCCATATCGGCCAGCAGGGCTGCCGCCGCGGCGCTGATATCCGCTTTGCGTGACACTATCCCAGCACCCGGTCGAGATCGGCGATCAGGTCGGCGGCGTCCTCGAGGCCGACCGACAGGCGGAACAGGCCGTCTCCGGCCACGGCGCGGTAGCGGTCGAGTTCGTCGCCATCGAGGCAATACGACGACCCGATCAGGTCGTCGGTTTGCATCAGGTAGATCAGGCTGCGGTGGTGTCCTAGCGAAACCGCGTAGTGGATGACTTCGAGCTGCTGCATCATGCGCCGCGCCACGCGTCGCGGGGCGGCGGTGCGAAAGCAGATCATGCCGCAAAAGTTATCCATCTGCGCGCTGGCAAGCCGGTGCTGGGGGTGCGATTCGAGCCCTGGATAAAGCAGCATCTCGACCTGGTCATGCCGCTCGAGATGATTCGCTACGGCGATTGCGTTGTGCTCGTGGCAACGCATGCGCAGCGGCAGCGTGGCCATGCCGCGCATGATCAACCAGGCGTTGAACGGGCTGATGACGCCGCCGTAATGCACCAGCGCTTCGCCCCTCAGCGGCCCGATGAGCGCGCGACTGCCGCACACCGACCCGCCCATGGCGTCGCCGTGTCCACCGATATACTTGGTCAGCGAATGGACCACGAGATCCGCGCCGAGCCTGATCGGACGTGTCGCGATCGGCGTCGCGAAGGTCGAATCGACGACCAGCAACGCATCGTTGGCATGCGCGATGGTCGCCGCGGCCGCGATATCGGATATGCGCAGCAGCGGATTGGACGGCGTTTCGAGCCACAGCATGCGGGTGTTTTCGCGCATCGCACTTTCGATATTGGCGCTAGCCGAAGTATCTACCGGGGTTACCTCGATGCCGAGACGGCCCAGCGTGTTGCGCGCGAACTCGGCCGTGCCGGGGTAGTTGGTGTTACTGATCACGAGGTGATCGCCCTGGCTGAGGTGGGCGAGCAAGACCGCGGCGCTCGCAGCCATCCCGGAGGCAAACGCGATGGCGGCCTCGGCCTGTTCGAGAACGGCCAGTTTCTGTTCGAGTCGCTGCGTGGTGGGATTGTCCCAGCGGGTGTAGACAAACGGGGTTTCGGCGCTCAGGTTATTGGCGGAGAAGCTGATTTCCTCGTCGACGACGAAGCTGCTCGACATGACCAGGCCCGGCGTCGACGCACCGGTGGTGGGATCGGGGGACTCTCCGGCGTGGATCGCGAGCGTCTGTATTCCCTTGTCGTCGGTCGATTTTAGCGCCATCGGATAACTCCGCCTTCAAATCGACATTAGTAAGGCCGCTATCACGTTTTGTCAATCGTGACCTGAATCAATAATCCGCAGTCGGCCAACCTTAAACTGTTATTATTCGTATCTTAACTTATCGTTATATTCACCTTTCAGAGGCATTGATTGCAGTGTTAAGCGACCGACAAAAGGCTTTATTTGACGAACAGGGTTACCTGCTCGTCGAAAACGCGCTCGGCGGCGAGCAACTGCGGGAAATGCGCCAGCAGTTTGCGGACTGGGTCGAGGAGAGCAGGTCGCACGAAGAGGCTTATGGCGAAACCGTCGATGGCCGCGCGCGTTTCGATCTCGAGCCCGGTCATCGTGCCGACAAACCGGCCTTGCGACGCGTCAACGCGCCTACCGATATTTCCGCGGTCTATTATCGGGTCATGCGCGACAGCGCGATGACGGATTGCGTCGCCGAGCTTATCGGGCCGAATGTCAAGTATCACCACAGCAAGATAAATTCGAAGCTGCCCGGCACCGCGACCGAGGTCAAGTGGCACCAGGACTTTCCATTTACGCCGCATAGCAACGACGACCTGGTCACCGCGCTGCTGATGATCGACGAGGTTACCGATGAAAACGGACCGTTGCAGGTATTGCCTGGGTCGCACAAGGGAAAAATTTACGACCTGTGGCACGATGGCGTCTTTACCGGCGCGGTCGACGACCAGGTTACGCGCCGTTGCCTCGATAACGCGATCGCCTGCACGGGTAGCGCGGGATCGCTGTGCCTGATGCATACCCGCCTGTTACACGGCTCGGCCCCGAACCTGTCGGCGCAGCCTCGCACCCTGTTCATCGTCGTTTATTCGGTCGAGGACGCGGTGCCCTGTTCACCCAATCCGGTGCCGAACAAACACCAGGGCGAAGTTGTGCGCGGTCAGAAAACCGATCTAATCCGCAGTACGCCGTTCGACATCCCGCTGCCGCAGATGCCGAAAACCGCATCGTTTTTCGATCAGCAGGCGCAGTATCGGTAGACACATTTGCGCCAGCGGATTAACGCAGTTTATCCGGTAGCCGTCCGGGCGGGTTCGGCCAGGAAGCGCTGCAACATCCGGGCTGGGTCGAAGATGTCGCTGGCATGGGGTGCGAATTTCCGATGCCGGTAACCGTTGGTGCCGATCGGCTCGTACAGCGCGATGATTTCGTCGCGTCGGCCGGCCAGATCGCGTACCGCGGCGATCAGCGCCTCGATATCGGCCCGGGTCGTGTACAAACCCAGGCTGGCCCGCGCCATGCCACGTTTGCGCTCGACGTCGGCCTCGGCATTGGGGGCATCGGGATCGATATCCATTTCCCACATCTCGCGCTTCAATAGTTCGCGCACGTAGGGATGCGCGCAGAAACAACCATTGCGTACCTGGATATTATGGTAATCGTTGAGCGCAGCCGCGGTCAGGCCGTGGTCGAATCCTCTGATATTGAACGCGATGGTGCCGGTGCGGGGTATCTCGGACGGATCCGGACCATACAAAGTCACGCCGTCGATTTCCGACAGGCCTTGCCAGGCCAGGTTGATCAGGTCGATTTCCTTTTCCCTGATCCTGTCCATACCGACCCGGTGCAGCAGGTCGAGCACCGCGCCGAGCATGATCGCGCCGACGATGTTCGGTGTGCCGGCCTCTTCGCGGTCGGGCAGGGTTTCGGTAGGCATGTATTCCGCGATATAGACGTCGTTGACCATGCCGCCACCTAGTTCGGCCGGCTTGATCGCGTGCAACAGGTCGATTTTGGCGATAACAGCGCCCGGTGAACCCGGTGCGTAGATCTTGTGCCCGGAAAATACCAGCACGTCGATGTCGGCGTCGTTCATGCTGACCGGCGCATGCGCGATCATTTGCGACGCGTCGACGATCAGGAATGCGCCGACCGCGTGCACCATGCGCGCGACATCGGCGAGCGGCGTGATCGCGCCCGAGACATTGCTCGCGCCGGTAACGGCGATGTAATTGATGCTTTCGCCATGCTCGTCGACGATGGCCTGCAGTTGTTCCATATCCAGCGCGCCGTACCTTTCGAATTCGCCGAGGCAGGGGATATGCACCACCTTCGAGCTATGATGGCGGTGCGGTAAATCGTTCGAATGGTGCTCCATTTCCGAAACCAGTACCACGTTGCGCTCGGGGCGCGCGCGTGACAGGCTGGCCGCCATCCGGTTGAAGCCCGCGGTCGCGCCGCTGCCAGCGAAAAATGCGCAGTACGCCTGCGGATCGGCGTCGACGAAGTCGAGCACCATCTGGTGCGCCCATTCGAAGGCGTGCGAGGCGCCGCGTGCCGCATAATGCAGGTCGGAATGCGTGCTGGCGTAATGTTCGAGAAATTCATGGCCGACCTCGTAGGCCGGCGCCATCATCAGCGTGGAAGCGGCGGAATCGAGGTAGATGCGCGGGCCACGCTTGCCATCGACGGTCGGATACTCGGTATCACGCCCGATAAAATTGGCCTGCAGGGTAGCCAGTAGGTCAGAGTTGCTCATCGGCGAGGTGTGTCAGACAAAAACTCATTGTCGCACAATCTGTTCGCATGGCAACCTATGAAATCACCACCGACAGTCTTGCGCCGAGCGAAACCCGGGCAGGCTTTGATATAGTCGGTCCGGTTGCTTCAGGCCGCGCTGTTCGGATAGTGCCTGGCCCAGTAGCGCGCCAGGTCGTCGCGACGACAGATCCAGACGCGGTCGTGCCTGAGCAGGTAATCGAGGAAGTTATGCAGGCTGCCAATACGGCCGGGGCGCCCTATCAGGCGCGCGTGCAGGCCGATCGTCATCATTTTCGGCTGGCTTTCTCCTTCCGCGTATAGAATGTCGAAGCTGTCCCTGAGATAGGTAAAAAACTCGTCGCCTAGCTGGTAATCGCTCTCGCCGCGGCCGAATTTCGAATCGTTGGTGTCGAGCGAATAGGGGATAAGCAGCAACTCGGGAAAATCGCGCGACCAGTAGGGCAGGTCATCGTTATAGACATCGGAGTCGTAGAGAAAATTACCGGCCTCGACAACCAGTCTCCGCGTGTTAAGCGATGGCAGGCCGGCGTAGTAACCCAGCGGCGGCTGACCGGTCAGTTCGCGCACCTGCTCGATGCTGTTGCGGATGTATTCGCGCTCTTCGGATTCGTCGAGCCCGTAATAATCAAACCAGCGCCAGCCGTGCGGCTGCAGGTCGAATCCGGCATCGATCATCGCCTGCAGCGCGCGCGGATTTTGCCAGCCGGCGAGACCGACCAGGTTTACGGTTGCCTGCTGTCCGCGGTCGGTAAATGCCTTCAGAATACGCCAGTAACCGACGCGGGATCCATACTCGTAACTCGATTCGATGTTCAGGTCGCGGCCACCGATGCGCGTCTCGACCTTGACGTCCGCAAGGCGGACCTCGGAGCGATCATCGCCGTTCAGTATGCACAGCTCGCCGCCTTCCTCGTAATTGATGCAAAAGTTAACCGCGATACGGGCCTCGCCTGGCCATTGCACCAGCGGCGGCTGGTTCGCGTAACCGACAAAATCGCGCGCGGGTCCGAAGGTATCGTTCACAGGTTTTTACCCGGTTCTGAACAGATCGGCGCAATAAGGGCAGCGCCGCTCGGCTGCAAAATCAAAGTAGCTGGCCGTCCCCGATCGTGCAGTCATCGTCGTCCCCGCTGTCGTTGCGGGAGGAATTCTGGACGTCGAAACGGTGGCAGGGCTCGAGTTGCGACTGGGTACACAATATGACATCGGTTACACTAGCGTAATCTTCTACATCCGGGGATACCGTAATGCAAGACTCCACTCGCCGCAAGCTGTTGCTGGGACTCATGGTGCTGCCGATATCGCGCATCGCGTCTGCGTCGATTCCAACCCCGGCGTCTACCGAGGGTCCGTTCTACCCAACCGGCTCGATGCGTTTTGACGACATCGACAACGACCTGGTCAGGATTGGCGACGCACTGGAGCAGGCCGGTGGCGAGGTCGTCAGGCTGTCCGGACGCGTGCTCGACCGCCACGGGAATCCGCTACAGGCGGCGCGCGTCGAAATCTGGCAATGCGATGTCAGCGGGCGTTACCTGCATCGCGGTGATTCCGGTGGGCGTTCACGCGACAGGGCTTTTCAGGGCTTTGGCCAGGACCTGACCGGCGCCGACGGCCGATACTCGTTTCGCACCATCAAACCGGTTCCCTATCCGGGGCGCACCCCGCATATTCACGTAAAGGTATTGATCAAAAACCGGGAACGCCTGACCACGCAGCTATACCTGCCCGACCATCCCGACAACGCTCGCGACTGGCTCTACCAGCGTATTCCGGTCGGTCAGCGTGAACTGGTGACGATGAAATTTGACGCGGCGCAGGGCGAGCCCTCCGCCGTCGTAGACCTGGTTGTCTAGACTCCCCGCGTCAGGGCCAGAACAGGTAGTCGTCGGGATTGCCGGGATCGCTGGACAGCACGACGATGACCGCGACCAGGATTGCCAGCAGGGCGATCAGGACAACCAGCAACTGGTGCCAGCGATAGTAGCGGCTGGAAGACAGGTCGTCGGGATTTAGACTGCGGTAAACCAGGATCCACAGGATAATGCTCGCCAGCAGGCCAATAAAAAGCGCATCGACGGTGAACTGCAGCCAATCCACCCTGTTACCCGTTGATGTCGTAAACGGGCTGTCCGATCTCGCTTGTATCATGCCTGACGATAAGCGCCGCGACGGGCGACCAAAAGCTGCCGCATACCAGAATTGCGAAAATCCAGGGCACAGATACGGAGGGGTAGCGCCGGTAACCGGCGCGGTCGTACTCAGCTGTCGGCATAGTTCGAAACTTCGATCAGGTTGCCGTCCGGATCCCTGAAGTAGGCCGAAACGATCTCCCCGGTCGCGCCGGTGCGTGTAACCGGGCCCTCGATGACGTCGATGTTCCGTTGCTGCAGCTCCCGGATTACCTGCGCTACCGGGTCATCGATAATGAAACACAGGTCTGCACTGCCGGGCTGGGCATGCAGCGCCCTGGGTTCGAACTCGCGCCCCCGCTGATGCAGGTTTATCTTCTGCCGGCCAAAAACCAGCGCGACGCGACCCGCGTCGAAGTCGACTCTTTTCATGCCCATCACGGCTTCGTAAAAAGCAACCGTCGTTTCGATTTCGGCGACGGTCAATACCAGGTGATCGATTCGATTGGTGCGCATGGGTCCGGGCCTGAAGTTAGTTCGCGGGATTTACGTTACGACGCTGAAATTGAACATTCCGGCGACGCTGTTGGCCCGTTCGGCGATGACGAGGCTCTCCTTCAGCTCGCGCAGGATTTCATCCCGGTCGTCGCTGAAAAAGCCGAACCTGATGTTGTTCTGGTCGATATGCCCGATCAGATTGGTGAGCGTTTCCACCGCATCCTGTGCCGCCATCCAGGTGCCCTGTTGCGCCATCAGCTCGTCGGTCGATTCGATACCCGGCGGCAGCTCGTCCGCGGACAGGTTAAACTGCAGATCGGTATAGTCCTGAAACGACAGGAAATTTCTGAGACCGAGTTGCCTGGTGAGCTTGTCCAGTTTTTTGCTGTGCCTGTAGAGCGCGGGCTTGTCGCGCTCGTCCGCGACGACTTTTCCCTCGTGCAACAGGTTCGCCCAGAGCACGGTGCTCATGGCTGTATCCGTGATTCCAGTCCACCGACAACTGCCCGGTATCCGCCAACCGGCGTGACGAAAACTCCTGCCCCAGGGTTACAGCTGTCGAATTCTGCGGCGCTGTACACCGGGGAATATATCCTGTCTGGGTGTTTTCCGGCCATTGTGGTTACATTCAACCGGGTTGTGCGATAGAGGTCAAGATCGGGTATCAGGCGCGCGCGTAAAAATAGAGTATCGTCGCGGCAAACAGTAATCCGAATGCCGCCATACCGTGCCGCCGCAACGGCCGCGATACCCCGCTCGCGGCGTCGATCCAGTGAGGATATATCAGCATCCATTTCTTGCCGGATTCGCGAAAAGCGAGGTAGGACACGACGCAGCTGTAGACAAAAGCGGCGGCCAGAAAACCGTAAACGAAAATCATCGAAGAAGGGTAACGAAAAAATAACCCGGATGCATGTTTTTCGCGGTTAGAATGGGTCCACTTGATAGTGGGAATCCGCGCTTACTCATGGTAGTCGATGATATCAGGGCGCTTGTCAAATCGGGCCGTCCGCTGCTGCTCGATGGCGGTCTCGGCAGCGAACTGGGGCGGCGCGGCTTCGACATCAGCACCCCGCTATGGAGCGCCGAACTATTATTGCGGCAACCGCAGGCGGTGCGCCAGGTGCATCGCGATTATCTGCAGGCCGGCGCGCAGTGCATCACCACCGTGAGTTACCAGGCCAGTGTCCCCGGGCTGGCCACGCGGGGCCTGTCCGCCGCGGAAATCGAGGCCGTTTTCAGGGCTTCGGTCGAACTTGCCCGCGAGCTACGCGACGACTTCGTACGAAGTCACCCCGGATTACGGTTTCGCCCGCTGGTGGCGGCCAGTGTCGGGCCATACGGCGCCTATCTCGCTGATGGCTCCGAATACCGCGGTAATTACGGCCTCGACGATACCGCGCTGCGTGAGTTTCACGAGCAACGCCTGCGCTGGCTAGACGCCAGTGGTGCCGACCTTATCGCCTGCGAAACCATCCCCGACCTGCAGGAAGCGCGGGTATTGAGCCGCTTGCTGAAGTCGGTTTCAACTCCATCCTGGGTCAGCTTTTGCTGTCGCGACGCGCAACGGCTGCAGGACGGGCATTTGCTGGCGTCGGCGGTAGAACTGCTGCGCGATAATGAACAGGTCTGCGCAGTCGGGGTCAACTGCTGTGCTCCCGCCGACGTCGAGGCCCTGATCGGCGAAATGCGCGCCGTGGCAGGCACGAAGCTGATTGTGGTTTACCCGAATTCGGGTCGACAGTATGATGCGGAGGCAAAGCAGTGGAGCGGCACGGGCGGTCTGCGGCACTGGTCGGAGCTCGCCGGGCGCTGGTTCCAGGCCGGGGCCGGCATTATCGGCGGATGCTGCACGATCGGCCCGGCGTATATTCGGCAACTGGCGTCTAAAGAATCATGGCATTACTGATCGATATCAAGCATCCGGACTGGATGGAGGATCACGAACTGCGCAGCGAATTGCTGCGCCATTACCCGCAGGCCGATATCCGTGTCGGCGCCGAGCCGGGGAATCTCGACGAGATCGAAATGCTGACCGTTAGTACCTATCTGCCACGCGAGGCACTCAAGTACCCGAACCTGAAGGTCATCCAGAAAACCGGCGCCGGGGTCAACGCGATACTCGACGATGACGAACTGCCGGCGTCGATCCAGGTCGCGCGGCTGCAGACCGACACATCCGGCGCCGAAATGGCGGAGTACGCGCTGGCCTATGTGTTACAGGAGCAGCGTCACATGCGCCTTTACCGGCGGCAGCAGGCGCGTTCGGAATGGATTTCCTACCCGCCGCGACGCGCCGGTAAAACCGAGGTTGCGGTGTTGGGGCTGGGCCGCATCGGCAGGCAGGTGGCGCAGCGTTTCGTCGATAACGGATTCAGGGTCAGCGGATGGAGCAGGAGCCTCAAGGATATTCCCGGGGTAGCCTGTTACGCGGGCAAGGCGGGCCTGTACTCGCTGCTCGGTTCCGCGGATTACGTGGTCTCGGTGCTGCCGTCAACCCTGCAAACCCGGGGCATTTTCAACCGTGTCCTGTTTGCCCGTTTCAATCCGCAAGGCTTTTTTATCAACGTCGGGCGCGGCGACCTGGTCGACGAAAACGACCTGGTCAAAGCCCTCGATAACGGGGAACTGGCCGGCGCTATTCTCGATGTCATGTCGAGCGAACCCCTGCCAGCGCAAAGTCCCCTGTGGCTGCACCCCGGGGTACAGCTGACGCCGCATATTTCGGGTTACCATCTCGGTGATGCGATCGCCGATATCGCGGAAAACTATCGACGGCTCGAAAACGGCGAAGCGCTGTTGAACCTGGTCGATCGCGAACTCGGGTACTGATATGAGCGCGGCTTCAGTCCTGCAGCAAAAAATTCGCCAGACGATTCCGCTCAGCGATGCCATGGAGTTTCGTATCGATGCGCTGGGCCTTGATTCGATTCGGGTCAGCGCCCCGCTATCGCCCAATTCCAATATTCATGGCACCGGCTTCGCTGGCAGCATTTACTCGGCAGCGATACTGGCCGGCTGGGCGTTGTGTACGCACATCCTCGGCGAACACCAGGTCGAAGCCGAACTGGTCGTGGCGCAAGCCGATATCAGGTACCGTGCGCCGGTGACCGGCGACCTGCAATGCCGGGCCTCGACCGACGAAAACCAGCGCGCGCAGTTCCTACGCGGCGTGCGCGAGCAGGGCAAGGGCCTGCTCGCGCTCGATATCGCGGTAGGCGACGGTCCGCAGGCACAGCTGCGGGCGACCTATTGCGCGGTTGCCCGCGGTCGTACCGGGTGAGAGGCGCGATATCGCTTTTTCGGGCGTTATGGCTCGGTTATCGGCGCCGTGCCGTTTTTCGCGAGACAGTTCTGCAACCATTGTCAAAAATCGGGTCTTGCGCTATTCTGAGCGCCCCATTCAACGATCGGGAAGAACCATGAAAGCATTCATTTTCAGCCTTGCACTGGCATTCATTTTTGCCACCGGCGCAGCAACGGCCGGAAACACCACGACCGACGGAGAGAAGTCGGGTTGTGGTCATCAGAAAAAATGGGAAGACACCTGAACACAGGCGTTTAGCAGTCTCCTGAACGGCGCCAGGCATCAGGCCTGGCGCTTCATTACCTGCCAGTCGAGGGTATGCGGCTCTATCAGGGAGTCAACAACGCAGGGTCGGGCACAAATCAGCGCAGATTTGACGAGCTAGTTACCCTGCTTCCGCGCGCCTGCGCGAGAGACTTTTGCAGTAGTCATTCCGCTTAGAGCCAGCGCCTGACGCGGCGCTTGTACTGCAGATAGCTTGCGCCGAATTTGGCCTCGAGATAGGCCTCTTCGCGTCTGATCACGAGAACCTGCAGCAGGAATTTCAGCAGCGCCGCGCTCGCGACGACCCACCAGCTATTCAATATTAGACCTGCGCCGACCGTGGCGATGCAGAAAGCCAGGTAGATCGGATTGCGGCTGAAACGATAGATGCCGCTCTGAATGACTGTCGTGGTCGGATGCCATGGCTCGACATGGGTTTTCGCCCCGATGAAGTGCGCCAGGGCAACGACGGCAATCAGCAGCGCAAGCGCGATCACGACGGCGCCGCCCACCCACGGCGCGCCGCGCTCGCTGATCGGCAGCGGGCTGATCCAGTCGACCAGCGCGGCCACGCCCACCGCGGCGAGCACCAGCAGCGGCGGCGGAAATTTAAGCCCGGGCCCGTTTTTATCCTCGGCTGTCATGGCCGGGATGTTACCTGATTTCAGCTACCCCTGGGGCGTCCTTTGGGCAGCTGGCTTGCGCGGCGTCCGCTCAGCTTCTCGATCTTACGCGCGAACCTGCAGTCGCCGAGCGCCCATCCCTTGAACGTCGCGTCGGTAATTATCCGTATCGTCTCCTTGTCGATTCTCTGCTTGAACAGCGCACGGTAGGCCTTGGCACGCTCGGCGCCGCTGCCGCCAAGTTTGAGGTACTCGCGGTGCGGGCTGATCATTTCGTCGGTTTTGCCCAGCGCGTTGTGGGCATAGCTACTCCAGTCGTAATCCGCGGGTTTCTTGACGAGCCCCGAGCGCACCGGGTTGAGCTCGATATAGCGGCTGCACAACAGCAGGTATTCACGCTCGTCGACCACGGTGGCCCGGTAGCGTCCTTCCCACAGCGTGCCGATACTGTCATAAACTTCATTGAAATACTGGACGTAATTGCGGCCGACCGACTGTACGCTGCGCGCGATGCTGTCGCCATGTCCGGGGGTTGCCAGGAAGTGGACATGATCGGGCATCAGCACATAGGCGTGGATCCTGAGCCCGTAGTTATACGAAGCCGCGTCCAGGCAGTCGTGGAAATACTGATAATCCCGCGTTTCGTGGAATATCTGTAGCCCTTCACGCCCCTGCAGAATGATATGCTGTAACTGATTTATTATTGTGTATCTTGGTAATCTGGCCATGTAAATGCTCGTTAACTGCCAAACACGATTGTACCAAAAGCGTACCTCTTCCCCCCAATTGTTAAAAACAATGATAAGTTTCGTTTCAAGACCTTTAGATATGGTCTCGGGGTATCGCGATTTCCTCCCATTCGCGTTCGTGCACCAGGTCCTCGCCCTCGTAGGCGCGAACCGTTGCCCTGATGAAAAAATTATCGGCATCGCAGCGAAATCCGCTCTCCGACTCGGTCCTGATCGACCAGTCGCCGCGCTGCATCCAGCAGGTATAGCTGCTGGATGCGCGATAACTCAGCGGGTCGTCGGCGGCGATCGTCCAGCGCTCGTCGTGTCGGTGACGGCTGCGCATGCCATGACCCGGTACCTCGATTTCGCCGGTATCGTCGATGACCCGGTAGTGTGATTCGCCGGTCTGAAAATTGCGTTCTACCCAGCGCCGGCTGAGCTCGGGCTGGTGTTTCCTGTATTCGGGCAGCGGGTTTTCTTCAATCGGTTCGGCCTGCTCGTAAACGTCGACGCCGGCGCGAACCGGCAACGCGATAAATGCATCCGGGCCGAGCTGGATGGTCAGGATAACCGTCTCGGGAGGCGGCATTATCATCGGCCAGTAACTGCTCGAAATCGAAACCCGCATCTTGTGACCGCGCATGAAGCGGTAGCCGCATTCGTTGAGCTCGATCTCGATCGATTCCGATTTTCCGGGCGTCATCGGCTCGGGAAACTCGTTACCGTTGCGATGCGCAAGGTTTAGCACGCCCCAGCTTACTCTCGAGACCTCACCCGTAGGGTGTATGTCGTTGAGTCGCACCGCGATATTGCCCAGCGGCTTGTCGATCGAAACCTTGAGTCGGAGCCGGGGTCGTCCCAGGATCTCAATCGGTTGGTGCAATTTTCCGCTATCGAAGACCATCGACCCGGAATCGTCGCGGCGCTGGTCGGAAGGCAAGTCGCCGTCCGGCTTGAGCGGGAAGAATTCGCCGCAGCTGCTACCGCAGTCCTGTGGAGATGCCAAAGTTTTGACTCTGGTTCGGCCAGGAATATCGAGCAGCTCCCGATTGGATGCGAGGTAGTAGTGGCGCTCATGGATTTCGGGAGTCGGCATGACGGCCTCTGCAACCCAGCGGCCGGGTTCTCGTTCGCGGCGCAGCAGGGGCATTGCATTCTCGAGGATATAGGCCCGGTATGCGGGGAGTTTTTCGACGCCATTGTCGATACCTTTCAACCACTTATCCCACCATCCAATGGCCTCGCCGAGAAAATCGATGCGTGGTTTCGGCAGCGCAAAATGCGGATATTTGTGAACCCAGGGGCCGTTAATCGCTTTCGCATTGGCGAGATTGATCGCTGCAGCGGGCGGCGCATTCAAATATCCGTCGGCCCAGCCGGAGATTACAAGCGCCGGAATTTTGACGTTTTGATAGTTTTCACCTATCGATCCGTGCTTCCAGTAGTCGTCTTTGCGTTGATGAGCAAGCCAGGTGGTCAGCGGAAACGGCTGGGTTTGCAGGCGTTGCAACCAGGTTTCGCGCCACGTTTCACCGACCAGTTCCGGGTCCGGGGGGCGTGACGCATAACAAAGCATCGTGCTCGACCAGAAAAAATTGGAGTACAGCAGGCAGCCATTTTTATAATGGATGTCGTCGTTGTAACGATCCACGGTGGTGCCGATCGATATGACCGCCTTGAGCGCCGCCGGTTGCAGCGCCGCGATTTGCAGACCGTTGAATCCTCCCCATGAAATCCCCATCATGCCGACCTTACCGTCACACCATTCCTGGTTCGCGATCCACTCGATGACTTCGCAGCCGTCGGCCAGCTCGCGCGGCGAATACTCGTCGTCCCAGTCGCCATCCGATTCCCCAGTGCCGGAGATGTCCACGCGCACGCCGACGTAGCCTGCCTCGGCGAAGGCCGGGTAGGTGCTGTCGTCGCGCTGCGCGGTACCATCGCGCTTGCGGTAGGGCAGGTATTCGAAAATCGCCGGAAGTGGTTCCTTCTTCGCCGTGTTCGGCATCCAGATACGGGCGGACAGGCGACGTCCGTCCGCAAGCGGAATCCATTCGTTTTCCAAAACCTTGAAGCTAGCTTTTTTCATTTCATAACTCGGCGCGTCCGGGAACGCCATTTTGCCTGCGAGAGTCGAGCGCAGGCAAGCATAGCGGAAGTTAAACCCGGCGCCCGTCTAGAGCGTGGGACCCGCCGCCACCAGATTTTCACCACTTACGGTGTCGGTGTACTGCCTGAAATTTTCGATGAAAAGCGATGCCAGCTTCTGCGCTTTCTGGTCCCAGTCCGAGTTGTCGGCGTAACTGTTGCGCGGATCGAGAATGGTATTGTCGACACCGGGCAGGTCGATCGGCACTCGCAGGTTGAATATCGGCAAGGTATGCGTCTCGGCGCGGTCGAGCGATCCGTCGAGGATGGCGTCGATAATCGTACGTGTCGCCTTGATCGATATGCGTTTGCCGCTGCCATCCCAGCCCGTGTTGACGAGGTATGCCTGGCTGTCGTTCTGCTGCATCCGGGCATTAAGCACATCGGCGTAACGGGTCGGATGCAGCGACAGAAACGCCTTGCCGAAACAGGCCGAAAAGGTCGGCGTCGGTTCCGTGATACCGCGCTCGGTACCGGCCAGTTTCGCGGTGAATCCGGATAGAAAATAATACTCGGCCTGCTCCGGGGTCAGGTGGGCAACCGGCGGCAGCACTCCGAAAGCGTCAGCAGTCAGGAAGATTACGTGCGCGGCATGGCCGGCGCGCGACACCGGCTTGACGATATTGTCGATGTGATAAATCGGATAGGAGACACGGGTATTTTCAGTCTTCGAACCGTCGCTATAGTCGATCTCGCCGGAGTCTTTGACCACGACGTTTTCGAGCAGCGCGTCACGGCGTATCGCGCGGTAAATATCGGGCTCGTCCTCGGGGCTCAGGTGTATCGTCTTGGCATAGCAGCCGCCCTCGAAATTGAAAATGCCTTCATCGTCCCAGCCGTGCTCATCGTCGCCGATCAGGCGGCGCTTGGGATCGGTTGATAGCGTGGTTTTACCGGTGCCCGATAGCCCGAAGAAAATGGCGACATCGCCGTCGTCGCCGACGTTGGCCGAGCAGTGCATCGACGCTATACCCTTGAGCGGCAACAGGTAGTTCATCATCGAGAACATGCCCTTTTTCATTTCGCCGCCATACCAGGTGCCACCGATGATCTGCATTCGTTCGGTCATGTTGAAGGCGACGAAGTTCTCCGAATTCAGGCCCATTTCCCGGTAATCCGGGTTGGTGGTCTTGGAGCCGTTCAGCACGACGAAATCGGGTTCGTAGTCGGCCAGCTCTGCTTTGCTGGGGCGGATAAACATGTTGGTGACAAAATGCGCCTGCCAGGCGACTTCGGTGACGAAACGCACCCTGAGCCGCGTGTCGTGACTGGCGCCGCAGAAAGTATCGACCACGAACAGCCTTTTACCCGAGAGCTGGTCGCTCACCAGCTTGCGCAGCAGTTTCCAGGTTTCTGTGTCGATTGGTTTATTGTCGTTCTCGCCCTGGTCGGACCACCAGATGGTGTCGCGGGTGGTATCGTCGCGCACCAGGTACTTGTCCTTCGGCGAGCGCCCGGTAAAAACCCCGGTGTCGACGGAAATGGCGCCGGACTCGGTCAGCTTGCCGACCTCGAAGCCCTCGAGATTAGCCGCGGTTTCTTCCGCGAACAGGATGTCGTAGCTCGGGTTGTACACGATTTCCGAGGTATTGCTAATGCCGTAAGGCGTCAAATCGGGGGTGGTTGTCA